>Ga0105251_10002242_pt1 | contig 15397 bp, 5 predicted proteins | sample KBSS64metaG_FD_80424 | JGI IMG/M metagenome (GOLD analysis project Ga0105251, IMG submission 80424) | Switchgrass rhizosphere microbial communities from Kellogg Biological Station, Michigan, USA - KBS S6-4 metaG | ecosystem: Host-associated > Plants > Roots > Rhizosphere > Soil | place...
GCCGTATTCGCGAACGCTACGGTGCATCCGGCATTTTTAATGGCTCTTACGGCTGGTCATCGGCGGGGCGCGTCAACCATGCGCGTACGCTGGTGCGCCGCTTCTATTTCCAGGGTGGCGGTGGCGTCGATCAGCAAGGCAACTACAGCTGGGGCGCCGCGCAGTTTTTCCTACCTTACGTGATGGGCACCTACATGCCGCTGACCGGGCGCGTCACCGACTGGCCGCAGGTGGTGGAACATGCGGAGGTGTTTGTCGCCTTCGGTGGGCTGGCGTTAAAAAATGCCCAGGTGGCATCCGGCGGCGCAGGCCAGCACAGCCTGAAACCGGCGCTGGAGCAGCTGGCGGCAAAAGGCACGCCGGTGATTAACATCAGCCCGATGCGCGATGACTGCCCAGAGTTTGTTAACGCGGAGTGGATCCCGATCCGGCCCAATACCGACGTGGCGCTGATGCTGGCACTCGGTTACGAAATTTGTCAGCGTGGCGCGACCGACGAGGCGTTTCTGGCCCGTCACTGCACCGGCTGGCCACAGCTACGTGCCTATCTGCTGGGTGAAAGCGACGGCATCGCCAAAACGCCCGGCTGGGCCAGCAAGATCACCGATATCCCGGCGGATCGCATTGTACATCTGGCCCGACAGCTGATCGGCAAACGCAGTTTTATCACCTGCTCCTATTCGGTTCAGCGCGCCCACCGTGGCGAACAGCCTTACTGGATGATGATCGCGCTCTCTTCCATGCTCGGGCAGCCGGGCTTGCCGGGCGCGGGCTTCTCGTTTGGACACGGCTCGATGAACAGCGTGGGCAATCCGCGTCAGGAAGGCCCCGCGCCGATGATGAGCACCGGACCGAACCCCTCAGGCTTGTCCATTCCGGTTGCCCGCATCAGTGACATGCTGCTCAATCCCGGCCAGCCTTATGGTTTCCAGGGCGAAACTCTGCACTATCCGGACATTCATATGGTGCACTGGGCGGGCGGCAATCCGTTTCACCATCACCAGCAGCTTAACCGGCTGGTGGAAGGCTGGCAGAAGCCGGATACCGTGGTGGTCCAGGATATCGTCTGGACACCTGCGGCGCAGATGGCCGATATCGTGCTGCCCGCCACCACCACGCTGGAGCGTAATGACATCGGCGGTTCATCACGTGACCGTTTTGTACTGGCAATGCACCAGGCGATTAAGCCGCAACATCAGGCACGGAACGACTTTGATATTTTTGCCGATCTCGCCGAGCGCTTAGGCTATCGCGATACCTTCACCGAAGGGCGCAACGAGATGCAGTGGATAGAACATCTCTACCAGCAATGTGCGGTGGCGCACGGCCGTCGTGGCATTCCTTTCCCTGAGTTCGGTGAGTTCTGGCAGCGTGGCTTTGTGGAGATCCCCGAGGGCGGTAAGCCTTATATCTTTATGGAAGACTTCCGCGCCGATCCCGAGGCCAACCCGATACAGACTGCCAGCGGTAAGATTGAGCTGTTCTGCCAGACCATCGCTGACTACCACCTGGAGGATATGGCCGGGCATCCGGAATGGCGTGAGCCTCAGGAATGGCTGGGCGCGGCAGCCAGCCGTGATTATCCGCTACACATGATCTCCATTCAGCCATCGGACCGGTTACACAGCCAGTTAGATGCGACGGCTACCGTTCAGGGTAACAAAACCGCCGGGCATGAAACCCTGTATATGCATCCGCAGGATGCGGCGGTGCGGGATATCGGAGACGGTGACGAAATAGAGGTCAGCAATGCGCGCGGCAGAATACTGGCCGGCGTGCGTCTGACTGAGGGGCTGAAGCAGGGCGTGGTGATCATTTCCACCGGCGCCTGGTTTGATCCCGGTTTTGGCAAAGCGTGGCAGCCGTTTGACCGGGCGGGCAACCCCAATGTGTTAACCCTGGATATCGGCACGTCATCCCTGACGCAGGGACCCAACGCCATGAGTTGCCTGGTTGACATTAAAAAACATGCCGTTTGCACAAAAGCCTAAGGTTCACACGGCTGGTTACATTTTGCAGGCATCTGTTGCGTTTCAGTCGTGGCGAAAAAGCCGTTTCGCTTGCTACATTCAGGATCCCAGAGGTATTGATGGGTGAACATCAACTGATTTTTTCTTGATTACACCGACCTGCGTAGATACGCAGGTTTTTTTTGCCCGAAATAAACTGAACGATAACGAACTGATACACAGTTTTCCTGTGTTTTTACCCGTGCTTTGATTATAACTGCGGGATTGACCTCTTTTTTTTAAGCGCAGCGGATTGCCATGCCCCGGATTAAAAAATTACTGGGTAAAGACCAGATAAAAGCCCCGTTTAACCCTTTCCGTTTTCGCCTGATCTGCCTGGGCGTATTTACCTGCATGGCTGTTCTGCTGGTGCGCGTCGCCGATTTGCAGTTTCTTAATCAGCCCATGCTGGAACACGAGGCCGACCAGCGCTCGCTGCGTACCGTTACGCTTCCGACCAGCCGTGGCACCTTACTGGATCGCAACGGCGAAGCCCTGGCGCTCAGCGTACCGTCGCGGGATGTCATCGCCGATCCGCAGCGCGTGCTGGAGAGCAACCCTGATTTTACCAGCGCCAAGTGGGCCTATCTGGCGGCGGCATTAAGTATGCGACCAGAAGAGGTCGCGGCGCAGATCACCGCTAACCCCAAACGTCGTTTTCTCTATCTCGGGCGCAAAGTCGAACTGGGGATCGCCAAAGATATTAAAGATCTGAAGCTTAAAGGCATCAGTGAAGTCTACGACGACAGTCGCTTTTATCCGATGAGCGAAGCCTCCGCGCCGCTGATTGGTATTGTGGGGGCCGATAACACCGGCCTCAACGGACTGGAAAAGGGCTTTGATAAAGTCCTGCAGGGCCAGCCGGGCAAAGAAGTCTACCGGCAGGATGCGGCGGGGAATATTATCGCGATGATTAGCTACCAGCCGCCCACTCAGCCGCCGACGGTGCAGCTCAGCATTGATAAATTCAGCCAGTACACGCTCTACAGTAAGCTGCGCGATGGCGTACTGTTAAACAAGGCGGATTCGGGCGCGGCGGTGCTGGTTAAAATTGATACGGGCGAGATTCTGGCGATGGCCTCTTATCCCTCGTTCAACCCCAACAACTATCAGGGGGCAACCCCGGCGCAGATGCGCAATACCGCCATTAATGACAGCTACGAGCCGGGTTCAACGGTAAAACCCCTTGTGGTGATGGAAGGGCTGGAACGTCACCTCGTCCGGCCGGATTCCGTGCTGGATACCACGCCTTACCGGGTTAACGGCCACCTGATCCGCGACGTCGGTCACTGGCCGCGCCTGACCATGACCGGCATTCTGCAAAAATCGAGCGACATCGGCGTTTCTCATATCGCCCTGGCGATGCCGGCGGAAGCCCTGGTGAACACCTACTATGCATTTGGCCTGGGTAAACCCACCGGGCTGGGGCTGACCGGCGAAAGCGTGGGGTATTTCCCGCTGCACCGCACGCGCTGGGCTGATATCGAACGCGCGACCTTTTCCTTCGGCTACGGTTTGCGCGTCACGCCGCTGCAAATTGCCCGTGAATACGCCACGCTGGGTTCCTATGGCGTTTATCGTCCGCTGTCGATCACCAAAGTGACGCCGCCGGTGCTGGGCAAGCAGGTCGCTAATCCGGAAACGGTCAAGGAAGTGGTGCACATGCTGGAAAGTGACGTCCTGCCGGGCGGTACCGGACTGAAAGCGGCGGTACCGGGCTATCGACTGGCCACCAAAACCGGTACGGCTGAAAAGATGGGCAGCAGCGGGAAGTATGACGGCGGTTATGTGAACTACACCGCAGGTATTGCCCCGGCCAGCCATCCTGAGGTGGCGCTGGTGGTAATGATTAACCATCCTACCGCGGGCGATCACTTCGGCGGCTCCGTGGCCGCGCCGGTGTTCGGTAACATCATGGGGCCGGTGCTCAAGCACATGAATATTGCCCCGGATGCCATCTACAGCAAGCCTGTGGATAGCGGTTCAGATAAATCCTAACCAAATCAAACTGTAAGTGAGGTGTGGATGTTTTTACACCTCGTTTCATTTCGCCGAATTCATTTTCCTTTTTCACCTGTCACTGACTCCTGCAGGGTGAGAGTATGGACATCCCAGAGGTATTGATGGGTGTGAAAACGGGCACTGCTCCGGCAAGGCCAATCGTTATTACACCAACCCACGCAGATGCGTGGGTTTTTTTTGCCCACTATTCCGGCCGTCAGCCCCTGCTATCCGTGCGGGTCCACCCCGTGGACAGGGGACTGGTAAGGTTTCTTAACGCAACCCTTACGGTTTGGCGATGGAAAGTCGTAACACAAGTAGCCGATAATCTTTGCAGATGCCGTTTCGACGATGCCTCCTATCCGGAGGATTTCTTTTATCCCTGTTTACCTGAAGAGTTCGATGACTACTCACGCTCCCCGTACCCGTGGTTCCCGCTGGCTGAAATGGCTGCTTCTGCTCATTGCGCTGTTAATCGTTGCCGCCGTGGCATGGCGACTGATGGGCCATAAAGGCGCAGGTGGCACCCTGCCCGCGCGCGGTCATGCCGGACGCCATGGCGGCCCTGGTATGCTGAAAGGCGGCACGACGCTGGTTCACAGCGGCACCGCCAGCACCGCCGATGTGCCGGTCTATCTCTACGCGCTGGGTACGGTGATCCCCAATGCCAGCGTAACGGTCACCAGCCGGGTAGACGGTCAACTGGAGAAGGTCTACTTCACCGAAGGGCAGAAGGTTGAAGCGGGCCAGCTGCTGGCGCAGATCGATCCCCGCAGCTACGAGGCCACGCTGAATCAGTATCAGGGGGAGCTCAGCGAAAATATGGCGTTGCTGAAAAGTGCCGAACTGACGCTGGCACGCTACCGTAAACTGGCGGCCCAGGACTCGCTGTCCCGCCAGGATTTAGATACGCAAATCGCGACCGTGGGACAGTATCGCGGCGCAGTGGCTGCCGATCAGGCCCAGATTGCCAGCGCCAGGCTGAATATTGGCTATGCGCGCATCACCGCACCCGTCAGTGGTCGGGTAGGGCTGCGTCAGGTCGATCCGGGCAATATGATTCAGAGTGCCTCCACGACCGGGCTGGTGACCATTACCCAGATGCAGCCTGCCGCCGTTACTTTTAGCGTGCCCCAAAGTCATATCCCGACGCTGGTAAAAGCCCTTCATCACGATCGGACACTGCCCGCCACCGCCTTCGATCAGGATAACCAGCATGCCCTGAGTCAGGGGCAGGTGAAATTTATCAGCAACGAGATCGACACGGCGACCGGCACCATTACGCTGAAAGCCATGTTCGCTAACGACGACGAGGCGCTGTACGCCAACCAGTTTGTGAACCTACGCCTTCAAACCAGCGTGCTGAAAGGCGCCACCATTATTCCGGCGCAGGCGTTACAGTTGAGCAGCGACGGCAGCTTTGTTTTTATCATCAATAAAGACAACACCGTGACGCGCCAGCCGGTTACGGCAGGTCCGGCTTACGGTGAGACGTGGCAGGCTATTCTGCAGGGCGTGAAGCCTGGCGACCGTCTGGTCACGGAAGGGATCGATCGCCTGACCAACGGCAGTAAAGTTTCGGTCGCGGACAGCACCCAACCGACTCCACCGGCTGAGGCACAATGAACCCGTCACGCCTCTTTATTCTGCGTCCGGTCGCCACCATCCTGCTGATGGCGGGCGTGCTGATCGCTGGCCTGTTTGCTTACCGGTTTCTCTCAACGTCAGCGCTGCCGCAGGTCGATTACCCAACCATTCAGGTGACAACGCTCTATCCTGGTGCCAGCCCGGACGTAATGGCATCGACGATCACTTCACCGCTGGAGCGCCAGCTGGGGCAGATGTCAGGCCTGAGCCAGATGAGCTCGACCAGCTCAGGCGGATCGTCGATCATCACCCTGACGTTCAGCCTGGATCTGTCGCTGGATGTGGCAGAGCAGGAGGTGCAGGCCGCCATCAACGCCGCCAATAATTTGCTGCCGACCGATCTGCCCACGCCGCCCACCTATAAAAAGGTCAATCCGGCCGACAGTGCGGTCATCACCTTAGCTGCCAGCTCGGATACTCTGCCGCTGACGCAGGTTCAGGACCTGGTGAATACCCGCGTTGCGCTCAAGCTCTCGCAAATTTCCGGCGTGGGCATGGTAACGCTCGCGGGCGGTCACCAACCAGCAATTCGCGTGCAGATGAACCCTCAGGCGCTGGCGGCCCATGGCCTGACGCTGGAAGACGTGAATACGCTTATCGGCAACAGCAACGTCAAAGGCTCCAAGGGCGGATTTGACGGCCGCTATCACTCCGTCACCATTGACGCCAACGACCAGCTGCGCACCGCCGCCGAATACGGCAACCTGATTCTGACCTACCAGAACGGCGCCGCCCTGAGGCTGAAGGACATCGCCCATATTGAGCAGGGACCGGAGAACAGCTTTCAGTCTGCCTGGGCCAACAACCACCCGGCCATCGTGATCGGCGTGCAGCGCCAGCCGGGGGCGAATGTCATCCAGGTGGTGGACAGCATCAAGGCGCAGTTGCCCACGCTGCAGGCCGCGCTGCCCGACGGCGTGAAAATGACCATCCTGTCCGATCGTACCCAAACCATTCGCGCCTCCATCAGCGATGTCCAGTTTGAGCTGATGCTTTCCATTGCGCTGGTGGTGATGGTGACCTTTCTGTTCCTGCGTAACGTGGCGGCCACGCTGATCCCCAGCGTGGCGGTACCGCTTTCGCTGGTGGGAACCTTTGGCGTGATGTATCTCGCCGGCTTCAGCCTCAATAACCTGTCGCTGATGGCGCTGACGATTGCCACCGGTTTTGTGATCGACGACGCGATCGTGGTGGTCGAGAATATTTCCCGGCGGCTGGAAGCAGGGGAGCCACCGCTGGAGGCGGCGTTAAAGGGATCGCAGCAGATTGGCTTTACCATCATCTCTCTGACCTTTTCCCTGATTGCGGTGCTGATTCCGCTGTTGTTTATGGGCGATGTGGTGGGGCGCCTGTTTCGCGAGTTTGCCATCACGCTGGCGGTATCCATTCTGGTCTCGATGCTGGTCTCGCTGACCTTAACGCCGATGCTGTGTGCTTACCTGCTGCACTTTGTTCCGCCCGAGAAGCAGTCCCGTTTCGCGCGCAAAGGCGGCGAGGTTTTTGATTGGCTGATTCGCGGGTACGACCGCCTGCTGACCCGGGTGCTGGATCATCAGAAACTGACGCTGCTGGCGGCGCTGGCAACCTTTGCTCTCACCGCGCTGCTGTATATCCTTGTCCCCAAAGGCTTCTTCCCAACTCAGGATACCGGGTTGATTCAGGGCGTGACCGTGGCCACGCAGGACGTCTCTTTTACCGAGATGGCGAAGCGCCAGCAGGCGCTGTCTGCGGTGATCATGCAGAATCCGGCGGTTGAGAGCGTCTCTTCGACCATCGGTATTGACGGCAACAACACCAGCCTGAACAGCGGTCGGTTGCAGATCAACCTGAAGCCCTTTGGTCAACGCGACGACAAAGCCGGTGCAATCATCAAACAGCTGCAGCAGGCGGCAACGCGCGTGGTCGGCATTCAGCTCTATCTGCAACCGGCACAGGATCTGACGGTTAACGATCAGGTCACGCCGAGCCAGTATCAGTTCACCCTTGACGATGCCAACAGCGAAGACCTGGTGACCTGGTCGCCGAAACTGGTGGCGGCCTTGCAGAAACGGCCAGAGTTCAACGGCGTGGTAAGTAACCTACAGGATCAGGGCCAGGTGGCTTATGTCGAGCTGGACCGGGACAAAGCCGCGCGGTTGGGCGTGACCGCAGCGGACGTTGATACCGCGCTCTACAGCGCGTTTGGACAGCGGCTGGTCTCGACGATCTTTACCCAGTCGAATCAGTATCGCGTGGTGCTGGAAGTCGCTCCGCAATACCAGCAAAGCCCGGCCGCTTTCGACGATGTGTATCTGAAACCCTCTGCCAGCACGTCCAGCACCGCATCAGACAGCACGTCTGCCAGCAGCAGCCCGGATACCTCATCAGCCTCAACCGCCACCAGCACGGCCACAACCACCAGCAGCGGCATGGTCAGGCTGACCGCCATCGCCACGATCCATCAACGGACCGGGTCGCTGATGCACATGCGGCTGAATCAGTTTCCGGCGGTGATGATCTCCTTCAATCTCAATGACGGCTATTCGCTGGAAGATGCGCAGAACGCCATTACCAAAGTGACTGCACAGCTGCAGCTGCCCTCGGTGATTACGCTGCGCTATCAGGGAGAAACCTCGGCGTTTCAAAGCGCCACAAGTAACACGCTGTGGCTGATACTGGCGGCCCTGCTGACGATGTATGTGGTATTGGGCATTCTGTATGAAAGCTTTATCCATCCGGTGACGATCCTCTCGACGCTGCCCTCCGCGGCGGTCGGGGCGTTGTTAACCCTGTTGCTGGCGAATACGGCGTTCAGCCTGATTGCGCTGATCGGGGTGATTCTGCTCATCGGCATCGTGAAGAAGAACGCCATCATGATGATCGATTTTGCGCTGGAGGCCGAAAACAAGCAGCATCTCTCCCCCCGGGAAGCCATTCATCAGGCCTGTCTGCTGCGTTTCCGCCCGATACTGATGACCACCATGGCGGCGCTGCTGGGCGCACTGCCGCTGATGCTCGCGTCCGGATCGGGTGCCGAGTTGCGGCAGCCGCTGGGGCTGGTGATTGTCGGCGGATTGATCGTCAGCCAGGTACTGACGCTGTTCTCCACGCCGGTGATCTATCTGTGGTTTGATGGGATTGCCCAGCGCGGCAATGCCTGGGTGAAACGCCGTCAGCAACAGGCGCGGAGCGGGCAATGAACCTGACCCGGCTGTTTATCTTCCGCCCGGTCGCCACGCTGCTGCTGACGATGGCGATTCTGCTGCTTGGCGCGCTGGGCTACCGCCTGTTGCCGGTGGCCCCGCTGCCGCAGGTGGATTTCCCCACCATTATGGTTAACGCCAGCCTGGCCGGTGCCAGCCCGGAAACCATGGCGGCAACGGTTGCCACGCCGCTGGAACGCTCGCTGGGGCAGATTGCCGGTATCACCGAGATGACCTCAAACAGCTCGCAGGGCTCCAGCACCATCATTTTACAATTCGAACTTAACCGTGATATCAACGGCGCGGCACGCGACGTGCAGGCGGCGATCAACGCGGCACGCAGCCTGCTGCCAAGCGCGATGGCATCGCTGCCGACCTACCACAAAGCCAACCCCTCGGATGCGCCGATTGTCATGCTGGCGCTGACCTCCGCCACCCGCTCGCCGGGTGAGCTCTACGATCTGGCCGAAAGTAAAATCGAGCAGGCGATGGGGCAGATCAAGGGCGTGGGCGACGTGTCATTAATGGGAAGCGCGCTGCCTGCGGTCCGCATCGATCTGCAGCCGCTTAAGCTCATCGACGCGGGTATTTCGCTGGATACGGTGCGCAGCGCGGTGGCCAACAGCACCACCACGCTGCCTAAAGGCTCGCTGCAGGGCAGCAGCCAGTCGTGGATGGTGGACGGCAATGGACAGCTGGACAAGGCCGCCAGCTATCGCAACCTGATTATCAGCAACAAAGACGGCAATGTCGTGCGCCTGGGCGACGTCGCCAGCGTGTACGATTCAGTGGAGGACCGCTATCAGGCCGGCTTCCTCAATGCCCAACCGGCGGTCATGGTGGGCATCAAGCGCCAGGCGGGCGCCAACATGCTGGACACCATCGATGCCATCAAAGCCCGCCTGCCTGCCCTGGAAAAAGATCTGCCTGCCGATACTCAGCTTAAGGTGGTGGTGGACCGTTCGCCCGGCGTGCGCGCCTCGCTATACGATACCGAAGAAACGCTGCTGATTGCGGTGCTGCTGGTGATTGCGGTGGTGTTTGTCTTTTTACGCAACCTGCAGGCGGTGATTATTCCGGCCCTGGCGCTACCGGTCTCGCTGATCGGAACCTGTGCGGTGATGTACCTGCTGGGTTACAGCCTGGATAACCTGTCGCTGATGGCGCTGATCATCGCCACGGGATTCGTGGTCGATGACGCCATCGTGGTGCTGGAAAATATCACCCGCCATATTGAAGCCGGCCAGCGCCCGCTGCGTGCGGCCATCCGCGGTGCGCGGGAGGTCAGCTTTACCGTGCTGTCGATGACGGTCTCACTGATTGCCGTGTTTATTCCCATCCTGCTGATGGGCAGCCTGCTGGGGCGGCTGTTTCGCGAGTTTGCGATCACGCTAACCGTTTCACTGGTGATTTCGATGTTTGTCTCGCTGAGCCTGACGCCGATGCTCTGCGCGCGGCTGCTGAAACCGAAACCCAACGTGAGCAAGCGCCCGCATCCGCTCTATCAGTGGATTGAAAATCAGTTAAACCACGCGCTTGCTGCCTACTCGCGCGGTCTCAACTGGGTCATGCGCCATCAGAAACTGACCCTGCTTAGCCTGCTGCTCACCGTGCTGCTTAACCTGTTTCTCTATACGGTGGTGCAGAAAGGCTTTTTCCCCGAACAGGATACGGGCCTGCTGATGGGGGCCTTACGGGCGGATCAGAATATTTCGTTTCAGGCGATGAAGCCGAAGATGCTGCAGTTCACCAACATCATTCGGTCCGATCCTGCCGTTGAAAGCGTGATGTCATCCATGGGCAGCGGGATGTTTGGCTCGCGCAATAACGCCGACTTTTTTGTCCGGCTTAAAGCTTTTGACAAGCGTGATGCCACGGCCAGCCAGGTGGCTAACCGCTTAAGCCAGAAAACCAGTAAGATCCCCGGCGCGCAGCTGTTTCTGATGGCGGCGCAGGATCTGCACATCGGCGGGCGCAGTGCCAATGCCACCTATCAGTACAGCCTGCAGGCGGACGATCTGGCCCTGCTGCGCGAGTGGACGCCTAAAGTCCAGGCGGCACTGGCGGCGATTCCGCAGCTCAACAGCGTTGATTCCGATGCGCAAACCGGCGGTCAGGAAGTGATGCTGACGATCGACCGCGACCAGGCCACCCGGCTGGGGGTGAATGTGAAGATGCTGGACACGATGCTTAATAACGCGTTCAGCCAGCGCCAGATTGCCACGCTGTACCATACACTCAATCAGTATCACGTGGTGATGTCGCTGCAGGACAGCGATACCCGCGATCCGGCGATATTGCAGCAGCTGTACGTCATTAACGACAGCGGCGACCGCATTCCGCTGTCGGCCTTTGTCAGCTTCACGGGCGGCAATGCTCCGCTGACGGTGACGCATCAGGGGCAGTCAGCTACCAGCACCGTGGCCTTTAACCTGAATGACGGCGTCTCGCTGGAGCAGGCGGAGGCGCTGATCAAACAGGCGATGGCCCAGATTGGCTTGCCCTCAACCATTCAGGCGGGCTATGCCGGCACAGCGGCCGAATTTAATCAACTGACCGCGACGATGCCGTGGCTGATTGTAGCGGCGCTGGTGGCGGTCTATATCGTTCTTGGCGTGCTGTATGAGAGCTATATTCATCCGCTGACGATTCTGTCGACATTGCCCTCTGCGGGCGTGGGCTCGCTGCTGCTGCTGTTACTGACCAATACTCAGCTCACGGTGATCGCGCTGATCGGCATTATCCTGTTGATCGGTATCGTAAAAAAGAACGCGATTATGATGATCGACTTTGCCATTGATGCCGAGCGGCGGCTTGGCCTGTCACCGCAGCAGGCGATTACCCAGGCCTGCCTGATGCGTTTTCGCCCCATTATGATGACCACGCTGGCCGCGTTCTTCGGGGCGCTGCCGCTGGCGTTGGGCAGCGGCGGTGATGCCGACTTACGCAGCCCGCTCGGCATTGCCATCGCCGGAGGGTTAGCGCTGAGCCAGCTGCTGACGCTGTTTACCACACCGGTTATTTATCTGTGGCTCGATCGCCTGAGCCGTGCCACCCAACGTCAATGGCGTCGTCTGCGCCATGCGGGAACCTGAATCATGAAATCACGTCTTCCGGCCGTGCTGGTGCTGCTGTTGAGCGGCTGTACTGTTGGCCCCGATTACCAACGCCCTTTGATGGCGATGCCGGTTCACTACAAAGAGGCCAGAGGCTGGCAGCAGGCGACGCCCCAGGACGATCGGCACAAGGGCGAATGGTGGTCGGTGTATCAGGATGCCACGCTAAACAGCCTGCTCAGTCAGGTCAGCCTCTCTAACCAGAATGTGGCTGAATACGCGGCGCAGTACCGCCAGGCGCAGGCGCTGGTGGCGCAGTCCCGGGCGGCGCTGTTTCCCACCCTGGATTATGACGCCAGTACGACGCGGAGCGGCAGCCACACTGACAGCACGCGCACCACCAGCAGCAGCCATCAGGCGGCGCTGAATGCCAGTTGGGAGCTGGATTTATGGGGCAAACTGCGTCGGACACGGGAAGAGGATCAGGCCAGCGCGCAGGCCAGCGCAGCGGAACTCGCCAATATCACCCTGAGCGCCCAGACCGAGCTGGCGGAAGACTACTTCCAGTTGCGCATCATGGACGAAAAAATTGGTTTGTATCAGCAGAGCATCGCCGCCTATCAGCGTTATCTGAGCGTGATACAGAACCAGTATCAGGCGGGAACGGAATCCCGCGCCACGGTGGCTCAGGCGCAGCAACAGCTGGAGAGCGCCAGCGCCTCGGCCCAGGATTATCAGTGGCAGCGTGCCCAGATGGAACATGCGATCGCCCTGCTGGTGGGCAAAGCGCCTGCGGATTTCAGCCTGCCTGCCGCAACCCTGACGGCAACCTTACCGGCGATCCCCGGCGGCTTACCGGCCGAACTGCTGCAGCGCCGTCCCGATATCGCCATGGCCGAGCGTAAAATGGCGGCAGCCAACGCGGCGATCGGGGTTGCCACCGCCGGGTACTATCCCGATCTCACCCTCAGCGCCAGCGGCGGCGTGAGCGCCTCTGCACTGCATAACCTGTTCGCGTTACCTAACCGCGTCTGGTCGCTGGGACCCGAGCTGAGCGGCTCGCTGCTGGACTTTGGCGCCACCTCGGCCAGTGTGGATCAGGCCCGCGCTGCCTACGATGCCAGCGTGGCGAACTATCGACAGACGGTGCTGACGGCGATGCAGGATGTCGAAGACCGCCTGGTGGAACTGAACACGCTGCAGGGCGAAATCGCCGCACAGCAGCGCGCCACCGCCGCCGCGCAGACTTCGGCCCAGGTCACACGCAATCAGTATGAGGCCGGGATGATTGACTATCTGGATGTGGCGACAACCGAAAACAGCAGCCTGAGCGCGCAACAAAGTTTACTGACGCTGAAAAGCACCCAGTGGGTCAGTAGCGTGGCGCTGATCGCGGCGCTGGGCGGCGGCTGGCATACCGTACCATGAAGGCGGCATAGCGCTGAAATCTGCCAATAATCAGTTGTCGATTACGGCTAAATCCTGCATCGTGAGTGGCTATTTTTAAGATGCTAAGGAGCCGGCATGTTATTCACCTTTTTCCGCCTGGTATTCCGCCTGCTGTGGCGGGTTGAACTCCGGGGCGATCTCGCTGAACTGCATAAGCAGAAGGTGCTGATTACCCCGAATCACACCTCGTTTCTGGATGGGGCGCTGCTGGCGCTGTTTCTGCCCATCAAACCGGTTTTTGCGATTTACTCGTCGATCAGCGAGCACTGGTTTTTACGTCTCATCAAGCCGTACGTGGATTTTGTTCCGCTCGATCCCACTAAACCTTTGGGGCTGAAGCAGCTGGTGCGGCTGATCGACAGCGGGCGTCCGGTGGTCATTTTCCCGGAAGGCCGGATTACCGTCACCGGATCGCTGATGAAAATTTACAGCGGGGCCGGATTTGTCGCGGCAAAATCTGGTGCCACCGTGGTGCCGATGCGCATTGAAGGCGCCGAGTTTACGCCGTTTGGTCGCCTGGCGGGCGTCTTTAAGCGTCGTTTGTTTCCGCGCATCACACTCAGCATTTTACCCGGCACCCATATTCCGATGCCTGAAGCGAAACGCGCCCGTGATCGTCGCGTGCTGGCCGGTGAACACCTGCATCACATTATGATGGAAGCACGCATGGCCGTGCGCCCACGGGAAACCCTGTTTGAGGCTTTCCTCAATGCCCGCCAGCGCTACGGCGCGTTTAAACGCTGCATTGAAGATGTGAATTTCAAACCGGACAGCTATACCGGTTTACTGAAAAAAGCGTTGGGCGTCGGACGGATTCTGGAGCGTTACAGTCAGCCCAACGAGTACGTAGGGCTGCTGCTGCCTAACGCCACGGTCACCGCGGCGGCTATCCTGGGTGCTTCACTGCGTGGGCGCGTGCCTGCGATGCTGAACTATACCGCTGGCGTAAGCGGCATGCGCGCGGCGCTGACCGCATCAAAAGTGAAAACCGTGTTCACGTCCCGCCAGTTTCTGGACAAGGGCAACCTGTGGCACCTGCCGCAGGGCCTGACAGAGGTACAGTGGATCTACCTGGAAGATCTGAAGGATACTGTCACGCTCAAAGACAAGCTCTGGATACTGGCGCATCTGATCGCGCCGCGCCAGGCCCAGGTGGCGCAGCAGCCGGAAGAGGCCGCGATGGTGCTGTTTACGTCGGGATCGGAAGGCCATCCCAAAGGCGTGGTGCACTCGCACAAAAGCCTGCTGGCCAACGTTGAACAGATCCGTACCGTGGCAGACTTTACGCCGCGCGACCGTTTTATGTCGGCCCTGCCGCTGTTTCATGCTTTTGGCCTGACCGTGGGGCTGTTTACACCGCTGATGACCGGGGCGCAGGTCTTTCTCTATCCCAGCCCGCTGCACTACCGGATCGTCCCGGAGCTGGTTTACGACCGTAACTGCACCGTTCTGTTTGGGACCTCCACCTTCCTGGGTAACTATGCCCGCTTTGCCCAGCCCTATGACTTTGCGCGACTGCGCTACGTGGTGGCCGGGGCAGAGAAGTTGCAGGAAACCACGCGCCAGCTGTATATGGACAAGTACGGCATTCGTATTCTGGAAGGCTATGGCGTCACCGAATGCGCGCCGGTGGTGGCGATCAACGTGCCGATGGCCGCGAAAGCGCATACCGTGGGCCGTATCCTGCCGGGAATGGATTCTCGCCTGATGTCGGTGCCGGGCATCGAAAACGGCGGGCAGCTACAGCTGCGTGGCCCTAACATCATGAAGGGCTATCTGCGGGTCGAGAACCCCGGCGTGCTGGAAACCCCGGCCGCTGATAACGGCGAAGGCCAGAGTGAAGCGGGCTGGTACGATACCGGCGATATCGTCAGCTTTGATGAGGGCGGCTTCTGCCAGATTCAGGGGCGCGCCAAACGCTTTGCCAAAATAGCCGGTGAGATGGTGTCACTGGAGGTGGTGGAGCAAATCGCCCTGAAGGCCTCACCGGATAAACAGCATGCGGCCTCGCTGCGCCCTGACGGTAATCGGGGTGAAGAAATGGTGCTGTTTA
>Ga0105251_10002243_pt1 | contig 15392 bp, 3 predicted proteins | sample KBSS64metaG_FD_80424 | JGI IMG/M metagenome (GOLD analysis project Ga0105251, IMG submission 80424) | Switchgrass rhizosphere microbial communities from Kellogg Biological Station, Michigan, USA - KBS S6-4 metaG | ecosystem: Host-associated > Plants > Roots > Rhizosphere > Soil | place...
CTTCGAAGTTACCGCCATTCACCCCAGTTACGGTCGCGGTCAGCTGCGATGGGTCGGTGTAAACGTCGTCACCGTTGGTGTTCGGAACCTGCAGGGTGCCTTTACCAGTGGAGTCCACATTGACGGTGTAGTTGGTGCCACCCACATTGACCGTCAGGGTCACGGTGGTACCAGCCTGCGGCGGGTTGCTAAGCTGGAAGTTGAAGGTGACATTGGTGTCGCCTTCCTTCGCCGGCTCGGCGGAAACGGCCACAGTCGTGGTGTCGACCGTGTCTTCGACCGTGGCGGTAGTGGTCGCGCCAGTCAGATCGACAGCTTCGAAGTTACCGCCGTTTACGGCGGTGACGGTCGCAGTCAGCGTCGACGGATCGGTGTAAACGTCGTCACCGTTGGTATTCGGCACCTGGAGGGTGCCTTTACCAGTGGAATCCACATTGACGGTGTAGTTGGTGCCACCCACGTTGACCGTCAGGGTCACGGTGGTGCCCGCTTGCGGCGGGTTACTCAGCTGGAAGTTGAAGGTGACGTTGGTGTCGCCCTCCTTCGCCGGCTCGGCGGAAACAGCCACAGTCGTGGTGTCGACGGTGTCTTCGACCGTGGCGGTAGTGGTCGCGCCAGTCAGATCGATAGCTTCGAAGTTGCCGCCATTCACCCCAGTCACGGTCGCGGTCAGCTGCGACGGATCGGTGTAGACATCGTCACCGTTGGTGTTCGGCACCTGGAGAGTGCCTTTACCAGTGGAATCCACATTAACGGTGTAGTTGGTGCCACCCACGTTGACCGTCAGGGTCACTGTGGTGCCCGCTTGCGGCGGGTTGCTCAGCTGGAAATTGAAGGTGACATTGGTGTCGCCTTCCTTCGCCGGCTCGGCGGAAACAGCCACAGTCGTGGTGTCGACGGTGTCTTCGACCGTGGCGGTAGTGGTCGCGCCAGTCAGGTCGACGGCTTCGAAGTTGCCACCGTTTACAGCGGTGACGGTCGCAGTCAGCGTCGACGGATCGGTGTAAACATCGTCACCGTTGCTGTTCGGCACCTGGAGAGTGCCTTTACCAGTGGAATCCACATTGACGGTGTAGTTGGTGCCACCCACGTTGACCGTCAGGGTCACGGTGGTGCCCGCTTGCGGCGGGTTGCTCAGCTGGAAGTTGAAGGTGACATTGGTGTCGCCTTCCTTCGCCGGCTCGGCGGAAACAGCCACAGTCGTGGTATCGACGGTGTCTTCGACGGTGGCGGTAGTGGTCGCGCCAGTCAGGTCGACAGCTTCGAAGTTACCGCCATTCACCCCAGTTACGGTCGCGGTCAGCTGCGATGGGTCGGTGTAAACATCGTCACCGTTGGTGTTCGGAACTACCAGGGTCCCCTTGCCGGAGGCGTCGACAGTGACGTTGTAGCTGGTACCGCCAACATTGACCGTCAACGTGGTAGTGCTGCCAGCCTGCGGCGGGTTGCTCAGCTGGAATTCGAACGTGATGTTCGGATCACCTTCCTTGGCCGGCTGCGCCGTAACGGCAACGGTGGTGGTATCGATAGTGTCGACGATCTGGGTGACTGCCGGCGCCGGGTTCGGGTTGACCGTGATGCCACCGCCCGTGGTGCCGGTGATGGTCGTGGAGATCTCGCTGCCATCGATGTACGGCGTATCGTTCGGCGGGATGGTGACGCTGACTGTACCCGTGGTCTGGCCAGCACTGATGACGATCACCTGGCCATTGGAAAGGGTGATGGTCAGGTCCGTCAGCGGCGCCTGGCCCAGGGTCGCGGTGTAGACGATCACACCACCCGCTTCGGTAATGCTCGGCGTGGCGCTGAGCGTAAGGCCAGTGGTGATCGGCGTGGTGACTGTGGCGTCGCCATTGGTGCTGGTGTCGAGTGCGCCAACTTCCTGCTCGGTGCGCAGGGTCTCGAAACCGATCGGGCCGGTCGGGAAGCCAATGGTCGGGTCAACCACACCTGCCGTTTCGGCAAGCATCACGAACGAGTGGCCGCCACCTACCGAGCCACCACCTGCAGCCGCCGGGCCCGCCGCGGTCGCTTCCAGTTCGGTGGTCGGGTCAGCACCCGCGGCGATGGCCTGTTGCAGCTCTTCAACCGAAGGCGCGGCCTGGGCAGTGGCCTGGCTCAGGTCGGTGCTGCTGTCCGGCGCGTCCGCGCTCCATTGGGTGTCGCGCCCAAGGTCCAGCGTGCGCCCGTCAGAAAGCTCCAGTGTTATCGCCCCGCCAGCCCCGGTGAGCACCTGCTCGCCCGCCATGAGCCGATCACCCTCGATCAGAACGCGACGAATGCCCTCTGGGGATACTGCGATGACCTGGCCAACAATGCTTTTGACGATGGCAACAACACTGCTCATGGGGGACTCTCCGGAATAGCCGCTCAAGTGGGCTTCTTGCCTAGCCGGCCAGCAAACGCCGCTATGCGCTGTGAAAATTTGAAAAATAGGGGTACTAAGCGCTTTTATTGACGTCAAATTTACGTCAATAATTTGTCTATAACGGAAGGGAATTAACTTTATGCCAAAGTATTGACCTTCATCCCGCCATCCTAAACAATTGGTTGCGTAATGTCACATTGATATGTTTCACCTTTGTAACCTTTCCTCGTACTTTTCGCGGTACCTCTTCGGAACGGTCCACTTACGGTCATTCAAGGTTGCCATTTTGCAGGCGGGATCGGCTTCGGCCGTGATTTGCGACAAGCATTCCTCGGGAACAACTAAAAACATGCGTGCATCTGTATTCGCTGCTCTTCCGTTCGCCCTTTCCATCAGCTTCGTCCAAGCCCAGACCCTGCCTGAAGCCATGCAGAAAGCGCTCGAGGTCCATCCCGAGATCCAGGCTGGCGTCAATGCCCGCACGGCCGCGGATTATCAGCTGCGCGCCGCCAAAGGGGGATACCTGCCCAAGGTCGACCTGACCGCCGGTTACGGCCGTGAAGGCACCGACAGCCCGAGCACCGGCAACCGCTGGGAAACCCTGAACCGCGGTGAGTCGGCCATCAAGCTGCGGCAGATGGTCTTCGATGGCTTTGCCACTTCGAACGAAGTCGGCCGTCAACAAGCCACCGTCAATTCCCGCGCCTATTCGCTGCTCGGCACCTCCGAGCGTACCGCGCTGGAAGTGGCGCAGGTCTACCTGGACGTACTGACCCGCCGCGAGATGGTGCGTCTGGCCCAGGACAACCTGAGCAACCACGAACGCGTACTCGACCAGATCAAGCTGCGCACCAGCCGGGGTGTGGGCCGTTACGCCGACCTCGATCAGGCCGAAGCGCGCCTGGCCCAGGCCCGTAACAACCTGATCACCGAGCAGACCAACCTGGCTGACGCGAATACCAACTACCTCAGCGTGGTGGGCCAGATGCCGGACGAACTGAGCGCACCCGCGCCATTTATCGACCTGCTGCCTGCCAACCTCGATGAAGCGCGCCACCAGCTGGTTGAAAGCAGCCCGATCCTGCGCTCGGCCGAGTCCGACATCGCGGCGGCGGAAAAACAGTACGAAACCGCCAAGTCGACCTTCTACCCACGCTTCGATGCAGAGCTCGGCCGCACCGCCGATAACAACATCGACGGCGTGCAAGGTCACAACAATGAGTGGCAGGCGATGCTGCGGATGAACTTCAACCTGTACAATGGCGGCAGCAACAAGGCCGACCTCGAATCGAAGTCGTACCTGGCCAACCAGGCCCTGGATATCCGCAACAATGCCCTGCGCCAGCTCAACGAAGAACTGGGACTGGCATGGAACGCGCTGGAAAACGCCAATGCCCAGGTGCCGATCGCCCAGCAGTACGTCGATCACAGCATCCGTGTGCGCAGCGCCTACCAGCAGCAGTTCACCCTGGGTGAGCGTACCCTGCTCGACTTGCTCGACAGTGAGAACGAGACCTTCACCGCCCAGCGCCGTCTGGTGGAAGTGAAGAACATTCAGGTGTATACGCAGTACCGCATCAAGGCGACCATGGGCCAGCTGCTGAAGAGCCAGGGCGTGGTCGCCCCGATGGCAACCGTCGTGCAGAACGACATGAAACCCAATGTGAGCCTCCCAGGCATGAACTGAGGCGCTCGCCCCCTGATCACCCGCAAGGTTTGAAGAGAGCACCGCGTGGAATCCGAAGTCAGCCGAGTCCAGCTCAACCACGATCCACGCAGTCAGCATGACGATCCGTTACTGGATAGCCTGCTGACCCTGTGTGTCCTGCATCAGAAGCCCGCCAGCCGGGCCATGCTCACCACCGGCCTGCCGCTGGAGGCCCAGCGCCTGACCATGGAGCTGCTGCCCCGCGCAGCGGCCCGTGCCGGGCTGCAGGGGCGCCTGCTGCAGCGCAAGCTGGAGCAGATCCCGAACATCGCCATGCCGGCCATGCTGCTGCTCAAGGAAGGCCGCGCCGCCGTCCTGCTGGGCTGGGAGAACGACAACACCGCCCGCCTGCTGCTCAGCGAGAGCGACGGTGGCGAGGTGCTGGTCAGCCGGGAGGCACTGGAAGGCGACTTCAGCGGCAAGGTGTTCTTCGCCCAGCCGCAGCACAAGTACGACGTCAACCACGGCAACCTCATTCCGCGCACCCGCTCCTGGTTCCGCGACACCTTGCTGCGCAGCAAATGGCTGTATATCGACGCCATCGCTGCCAGCCTGGTGATCAACCTGATTGCCTTGGCTGCGCCGCTGTTCGTGATGAACGTTTACGACCGCGTGGTACCGAACCAGGCTACCTCGACCCTGTGGGTGCTCGCGCTGGGTATCACTGGCGCGTACGTGTTCGACCTGATTCTCAAGGGCCTGCGCAGCCTGTGCCTGGACCTGGCCGGCAAGAAGACCGACCTGATCGTCTCGGCCACGCTGTTCGAACGCATCGTCGGCATGTCGATGAAGTTCCGCCCGGCGCGGGTTGGTAGCTATGCGCAGAACATCCACGAGTTCCAGGGCCTGCGCGACTTCCTCGCCTCGCTGACCCTGACCAGCCTGATCGACCTGCCCTTCACGCTGCTGGTTCTGCTGGTGATCGCCATCATTGGTGGGCACCTGGTATGGATCCCGATACTGGCCTTCCCGTTGGCACTGGGTATCGGCTATGCCCTGCAGAAGCCACTGATGGCGACCATGGAACGGACCATGGCGCTGGCCTCGGAGCGCCAGTCGAGCCTGATCGAGACCCTGGCCGGCCTGGACGCGGTGAAGGTCAACAACGCCGAAAGCGAACGCCAGTACATGTGGGAGCAGACCCTCGGCACCCTCAGCCGTCTGGAGCTGCGGGTCAAGATGCTGTCGAGCCTGGCCATGAACATCACCATGCTGATCCAGCAGCTGGCCGGCGTGGCGATGATCTGCGTGGGCGTGTACCTGATCATCGATGGCAGCCTGACCATGGGCGGCCTGGTCGCCTGCTACATGCTCAGCGGCCGTGCCCTCGGCCCACTGGGCCAGCTCAATGGTTTGCTCGCCCGCTACCAGCACGCCAAGGTGACCATGGCCTCCACCGACCAGATGATGGAGCTGCCGCAGGAGCGCAACTTCGAAGAGCGCCCATTGAGCCGCCAGGTGCTGCAGGGCGCCATCGAGTTCCGCGGGGTCGAGTTCACCTACCCCAACCAGCAGAACCAGGCCCTCAAAGGCATCAACCTGGCGGTCAAGCCGGGCGAGAAGATCGGCATCATCGGCCGCAGCGGCTCGGGCAAAAGCTCGCTGGCCAAGCTGATCGTGGGGCTCTACGAGGCAGACAAGGGTTCGTTGCTGGTCGACGGCGTGGACATTCGCCAGATCGACGTCAGCGAACTGCGCCACAACATCGGCTACGTGCCGCAGGACATCCAGCTGCTGGCCGGTACCCTGCGTGACAACCTGGTCAGCGGTGCCCGCTACATCGAGGATGAACTGATCCTGCAGGCCGCCGAGCTGTCTGGCGTGCACGAGTTCGCCCGGCTGCACCCGGATGGCTATGAACTGCAGGTGGGCGAGCGCGGGCAAAACCTGTCCGGCGGCCAACGGCAGAACGTGGCCCTGGGGCGTGCGCTGCTGCTGAACCCACAGATCCTGCTGCTGGACGAACCCACCAGCGCCATGGACAACACCGGCGAAGAACGCCTCAAGCAACGCCTGCAGCCGGTCATGGAGGGCAAGACCGTGTTGTTGGTCACCCACCGTGCCTCACTGCTGTCGCTGGTAGACCGCCTGATCGTCATCGATCGCGGACAGATCGTAGCGGATGGCCCGAAGGCCGCCGTCATGGATGCGTTGAAGAAGGGGCAGATCAGTGTCGCATAAGCTGGATTTCGCACAGGTCAAAGACAACCTGCGTCGGTACTTCAAAGGCTCCGAATCGTTTGCCGGCCAGCCCCTGCCCGAGGTCGGCAAGTCGCTGATCGAGGATGCGCCGCGGGTCGTGCGGCTGACCATCTGGGGTGTGATCGCGTTCTTCATGTTCCTGATCCTCTGGGCCAGCTTCGCCAAGGTCGATGAGGTCACCCGCGGCGAAGGCAAGGCCATTCCGTCCTCCAAGCTGCAAAAGATTCAGAACCTTGAGGGCGGCATCATCGCCGAGATCTATGCCAAGGAGGGGGAAATCGTCGAGGTCGGCCAGCCATTGCTGCGCCTGGACGAAACGCGCTTCGCCTCCAACGTTGGCGAAACCGAGGCAGACCGCCAGGCCATGGCGCTGCGGGTCGAGCGCCTGAGCGCCGAGGTAGAGGACCGCCCGCTGAACATCGACCCTGAGCTGCGCAAGGCTGCGCCGAGCCAGACGGCCAGCGAGGAGTCGCTCTACCAGAGCCGCAAACAGCAGTTGCACGACGAAATCGCCGGCCTCGAACAGCAGCTGGTGCAGCGTCAGCAGGAACTGCGCGAGTTCAACTCCAAGCGCGCCCAGTACGCCAACAGCCTGCAGCTGCTACGCCAGGAAATCGCCATGTCCGAGCCGCTGGTGGCGCAAGGCGCGGTCTCCCAGGTAGAGATCCTGCGCCTGCGCCGTTCCGAGGTGGAAAACCGCGGCCAGATGGACGCCACAGCACTGGCCATTCCTCGCGCCGAGGCGGCAATCCGCGAAGTGCAGAGCAAGATCGAAGAGACCCGTGGCAAGTTCCGCAGCGACGCCCTGACCCAGCTCAACGAGGCGCGTACTGAACTGAACAAGGCCACTGCCACCAGCAAGGCGCTGGATGACAGGGTGAACCGTACCCTGGTCACCTCGCCGGTACGCGGCATCATCAAACAGCTGCTGGTCAACACCATCGGTGGCGTGATCCAGCCGGGCAGCGATATCGTCGAAATCGTACCGTTGGATGACACATTGGTGATCGAGGCGAAGATCCTGCCCAAGGACATCGCCTTCCTGCACCCAGGCCAGGAAGCCACGGTCAAGTTCAGTGCCTACGACTACACCATCTATGGCGGGCTGAAGGCCAAGCTGGAGCAGATCGGCGCCGACACCATCACCGATGAGGACAAGAAGACCACCTACTACCTCATCCGCCTGCGCACCGACCGCAGCCACCTGGGGAGCGATGAAAAGCCATTGCTGATCATTCCCGGGATGGTGGCGACGGTGGATATCATGACCGGCGAGAAAACCATCATGAGCTACCTGCTCAAGCCGATCATGAAAGCCCGCAGCGAAGCGCTGCGCGAGCGGTAAAGCCTGCTGCGCGCCAGGGTTGAGGCTGGTGCTCAACAGATAGTGAACCTGTGGGAGCGGGCTTGCCCGCGAACACCGGCACAGCCGGTGCCATCCATGGCGGCGCCTGCTTCGCGGGCAAGCCCGCTCCCACAGAACCTGCACATGCCCAGTGAAGTCAGCGTTCGCGAAGGGCTTCGGTGCGCGCCTTGATGATGGGTTTGAGCAGATAACTCATGATCGTCTTTTCACCGGTCATGATATCCACCGTGGCCACCATCCCCGGAATGATCTGCAGGGGCTTGGCATCCGAGCCCAGGTGGCTGCTCTCGGTCCGCAGCCGAATCGGGTAATACGTGGTCTTCTTGTCTTCATCGGTGATGGTGTCCGCACCGATCTGTTCCAGCTTGGCCTTGAGCCCGCCATAGATGGTGTAGTCGTACGCCGTGAACTTCACCGTGGCTTCCTGGCCTGGGTGCAGGAAAGCGATGTCCTTGGGCAGGATTTTCGCCTCGATCACCAGCGTGTCGTCCAGCGGCACGATCTCGATGATGTCGCTGCCGGGCTGGATCACGCCACCCACCGTATTGACCAGCAGTTGCTTGACGATGCCGCGCACCGGCGAGGTGACGAGGGTGCGGTGCACGCGGTCATCCAGCGCCTTGCTGGTGGCGTTGGCCTTGTTCAGGTCGGCACGGGCCTCGTTGAGCTGGGTCAGGGCGTCGCTGCGGAATTTGCCACGGGTTTCTTCGATCTTGCTCTGCACTTCCCTTACCGCCGCCTCGGCCCGGGGGATCGCCAGCGAAGTGGCGTCCACCTCACCTCGGGTTTCCACCTCCGAACGGCGCAGGCGCAGGATCTCTACCTGAGAGACCGCGCCTTTGGCCACCAGCGGCTCGGACATGCCGATCTCCTGGCGCAGCAACTGCAAGCTGTTGGCGTACTGGGCACGCTTGGAGTTGAACTCGCGCAACTCCTGTTGGCGCTGCACCAGCTGCTCTTCGAGCCCGGCCACTTCGTCGTGCAACTGCTGTTTGCGGCTCTCGTACAAAGAGGCCTCGCTGACCGCCTGGCTCGGTGCAGCCTTGCGCAGTTCGGGGTCGATGTTCAGCGGGCGGTCCTCCACCTCGGCGCTCAAGCGCTCGACCCGCAGCGCCATGGCCTGGCGATCGGCCTCGGTTTCGCCCTTGTTGGAGGCGAAACGCGTTTCGTCCAGGCGCAGCAGGGGCTGGCCGACTTCGACCACCTCCCCTTCCTTGGCATAGATCTGCGCGACAATGCCGCCCTCCAGGTTCTGCACCTTCTGTACCTTGGAAGACGGAATGGCCTTGCCCTCGCCGCGGGTGACTTCGTCGACCTCGGCGAAGCTGGCCCACAGGATCAGGAACAGGAAGAAGGCGATCACGCCCCAGATGGTCAGCCGCACCACCCGCGGCGCATCCTCGATCAGCGACTTGCCGACCTCGGGCAAGGGCTGGCCGGCAAACGATTCGGAGCCTTTGAAGTACCGGCGCAGGTTGTCTTTGACCTGCGCGAAATCCAGCTTACGCAACACTGATCTGCCCCTTCTTCAGCGCATCCATGACAGCGGCTTTCGGGCCGTCCGCAACCACCTGGCCACGATCGATGACGATCAGGCGGTCTACCAGCGACAGCAGCGAAGCACGGTGGGTGACCAGCAACACGGTCTTGCCCTCGATCACCGCCTGCAGGCGCTGCTTGAGGCGCTCTTCGCCGGTGTTGTCCATGGCGCTGGTGGGCTCGTCCAGCAGCAGGATCTGCGGGTTGAGCAGCAGCGCGCGGGCAAGGGCCACGTTCTGCCGCTGGCCACCGGACAGGTTCTGCCCACGCTCGCCAACCTGCAGTTCATAGCCATCCGGGTGCAGGCGGGCGAACTCGTGTACGCCAGACAGCTCGGCGGCCTGCAGGATCAGCTCGTCTTCGATGTAACGCGCACCGCTGACCAGGTTGTCACGCAGGGTGCCGGCCAGCAGTTGGATGTCCTGCGGCACATAGCCGATGTTGTGGCGCAGTTCGCTGACGTCGATCTGGCGAATGTCCACGCCGTCGACCAGCAACGAGCCCTTGTCCGCCTCGTACAGCCCGACCAGCAGTTTGGCCAGCGAGCTCTTGCCCGAGCCGCTGCGGCCGATGATGCCGATCTTCTCGCCCGGCTTGACCACCAGGTTGATGCCTTTGAGGGCCTGGTTCTGCTGGTTGGGGTAGGTGAAGTCGACGCCACGGAATTCGATCGCCCCCTGCAGCACCTGGCGGCTCAGCGGGCGCTCCTCGAAATTGCGTTCCTGCGGCAGCTCCATCATCTGGTCGGTGGAGGCCATGGTCACCTTGGCCTGCTGATACCGCGCCAGCAGGCCATTGAGCTGGCTCAGCGGGCCGAGGGCACGGCCGCTGAGCATGTAACAGGCGACCAGGCCGCCCATGGTCAGGCTGCCATCGATGATCAGGTACACCCCCACGCAGATCATCGCCACGCCGGCCAGTTGCTGGATCAGCAAGGTAATGTTCATGGCCAGCCCGGAAAGCACTTTGACCCGTAGCTCCAGGCGGCTGAGGGTACCGAGGGTCTGCTCCCACATGTACTGGCGTTCGCTTTCGGCGTTGTTGACCTTCACCGCATCCAGGCCAGCCAGCGTCTCGATCAGGCTCGACTGGCGCTCCGAGGCCAGCGCCATGGTCCGTTCCATGGTCGCCATCAATGGTTTCTGCAGTGCGTAACCGATACCCAGTGCCAACGGGAAGGCCAGTATCGGGATCCATACCAGGTGTCCACCAATGATGGCGATCACCATGAGGATGATGAGGGTGAACGGCAGGTCGATCAGGCTGGTCAGGGTCAGCGAAGCGAGAAAATCCCGTAGCCCCTGAAATTCATGGATGTTCTGCGCGTAGCTGCCGACCCTTGCCGGGCGGTACTTCATCGACATGCCGACGATGCGCTCGAACAATGTGGCAGAGATGATCAGGTCGGTCTTCTTGCCCGCCAGGTCCAGGCACAGGCTGCGCAGGCCCTTGAGAATCAGGTCGAAGAAATAGGCGCCGGTGATACCCACCGCCAGCACCCACAGAGTCGACGTAGCCTGGTTGGGCACCACGCGATCATAGACGTTCATCACGAACAGTGGTGCGGCCAGGGCGATCAGGTTTGTCACCAGGCTAGCGGCGATGGCGTCCATGTACAGCCACTTGCTGCGCAGCAGAGTGTCACGGAACCAGGAGCGCGAGCGCGGGATGAGGTTGCCGTGGTTGACGTCGTACTTGTGCTGCGGCTGGGCGAAGAATACCCGGCCACTGTAGTCGCTGATCAAGGCTTCACGGCTGACCAGCACTTCACCACCGTCGCTTTCACTGAGCAACAGCCGTGCGGTTTCAGGGTTTTCCCACCCCAGCAGGACGGCGGCGCGGCCCTCCTTGAGCAGCAGCATGGCCGGCATGGCGATGCTCGGGATCTGCTCCAGCTTGCGCTGCAGCAGGCGGCCTTGCAGGCCCGCACGGGCAGCCGCCCGGGGCAGCAGTTCAGGGCTCAGGCGCTGGGCCGGCAGCGGCAGCCCGGTGGTCAACATCACCCGGCTGGCGGGTTTCTGATGCAGCACGCACAGGGTCAGCAGACAGTCCAGCAGGGGATCGTCGTGCTGACTACGCGGATCGTGGCTGAGCTGGACTCGTCTGACGTCGGATTCCACGTGGCGCTCTTCCTTGCAGTAGTTGGGGAATGGCCCTTTCAACAATTGCCGAGTGTTCTTTTCAAGCAGACGACAACGAAACCCAAAGGTTTCATTACTGCTGCACTGCGGACGACCTTGAAAATACAGCCACCCCTCCTGCAGCACTACCAAAAGACTAACTATTCATCACGCCGGCGCAAGTCGAAGTTGTATCTCGCCTGTAACCGAATGGCGAGAGGCAAGCTAATAACCAAGCGGCACGGGGCCTTGCCACTGCCAGAAAAGTTCCTGATGCCTGAAGAACATTACAACTAATACGAAAGTTAGAGTTGGCAAGCGGCTAATTCACGATATGACTTTAGATTGCCCGACTCTCGCAGCGTCACGAGAGAAGTCAATATTTCGTCATTCAATATCCGTGATGAACTTTAGTGCGCGAAAGTTTGACACCCATTGAATAGCGGCACTTTCGAATCATTCCACAAACCCGTCAGCGGGGCATGGAAGGTACTGGTCGAGTCATCTGGAGAGCCCCATGAGCACGGTAGTCGCCATCGTCAAAAGCATTGTTGGCCAAGTCATCGCGGTATCCCCGGAAGGCATCCGCCGCGTGCTCATAGAAGGAGACCGCCTGTACGCAGGCGAACAGGTACTGACCGGTGTGGGGGGGGCCATCACCCTTCAGTTGACCGATGGGCGCTATGTGGACCTGGGCCGTGACAGCCAGTGGAGCGCCGGCACGCCCGACAGCAGCACCGACATGTGCATGGCCACTGCCCAGACGGCACCCTCGGTGGAGCAGTTGCAGCAGGCGATCCAGGCGGGCGTCGACCCGACCACGGCGCTGGAAGCGACGGCAGCGGGCCCGACGTCTTCAGGCAGCAGCAGTGGCGCGCTCGGTGGCGGGCACAGTTTCGTCATGCTCGAGGAAACCGCAGGGCGGGTCGACCCGACCGTCGGCTACCAGACCGGGCCGCTGAATTTCAGCGAGGGCCTGCGCTTCGAACAGTTCGCCGGCCTGGACACGACCGTGGCTGCGGTTACGGGCACGGCCGTGACACTGAGCGCGACGCCATCGATCAGCGAGAACGGCGGCACCATCATCTATGTCGCGACGGTTGGCCAGGCGCCGCTCAGCGAACTGAGCGTGACCTTGTCCAATGGCGCAGTGATCGTGATTGCCGCCGGGCAGACCAGTGGCTCGGTGAGTGTCGCAGTACCCGCCAACGACACGGTGTACATCGATGGCCGGGTGCTGTCGGCAAACATCACCGGCACCAGCGGGGGCGGCCTCCCCGTCAGCATCGACGGCACCCCGGCCAGCACCCGTGTGGTCGATAGCGTCGACACCACCACCGCCACGCTCAGCGCCAGCCCGACGGTTACCGAAGGCGGGGCGATCACCTACACCGTGACCCTGAGCAACCCGGCGCAGACCGCCGTCACGGTCAGCCTGTCCAATGGCCAGGTCATCAGCATTGCCGCAGGCCAGAGCAGCGGCAGCGTGTCGCTGCAGACGGCCAATGATGTGTACAAGGGCACAAGCACGCTCAGCGCCAGCATCACGTCCGTGACCGGGGGTAACTTCGAGCACCTGGAGGCCAACCCTGCCCCCGTCCTGACGGTGATCAGCGACTCGGCCGATACCAGTACGGTCACCCTGACAGCCACCCCTTCGGTGAGCGAAAACGGCACCATCGTGTACACCGCAAGCCTTTCGGCGCCAGTCACCGGTACGCCGGTGGTGGTGAGCCTGGCCAACGGTCAGACCATCACCGTGGCGGTGGGCCAGAGCTTCGGCACGGTCAGCGTACCGGTGGGCAATGATGTGTATCAGGGGCCGGGGCAAGTCAGTAACAGCATCAGCGCGGTCAGCGGTGGCAACTTCGAGAACCTGGTCGCCAACCCGACGCCGGTCAGCACCTCGATCAGCGATGCCCAGGACACCACCACGGTGACCCTGAGCGCGACCCCGAGCGTGGCCGAAGGCGGCCAGATCGTCTACACCGCGACCCTCAGCAATCCCGGCCAGACAACCGTTACGGTGACCCTGAGCAACGGCCAGAGCATCACCATCGCGGCCAACCAGACCTCCGGCAGCATCAGCGTGGCCGCACCGGGCGACGATCGCTATGTCGATGACGGGCTGGTCAGCGCACGCATCACCCATGCATCCGGTGGCAGCTTCGAGAATCTGGCGATCAACAGCACGCCTGCGTTGACCATGGTCACCGATACCCTCGATACCTCGACCGTGACGCTCAGCGCTACGCCTTCGGTGGCCGAGGGCGGCACCATCGTCTACACCGTGACCGTGAATGCACCGGTAACTGGCGCGCCGCTGGTCGTCAGCCTTGCCAATGGCCAGACGGTCACCATCCCGGTCGGGCAAAGTTCGGGAACAGTCACTGCGGCTGTGGATAACGATGCCTATCAGGGGCATGCGTCGGTCAACAACAGCATCACCGGGTTCAGCGGGGGTAACTACGAAAACCTGCTTGCCGATCAGACTCCGGTCAGCACCACTGTCACCGATGTGCAAGACACCACGACCGTCACGCTCACCGCCACGCCGTCCGTGGCCGAGGGCGGCACCATTGTCTACACCGCCAGCGTCGGGGCACCGGTCACCGGCAGCCCGGTCGTCGTCAGCCTGGCCAACGGGCAGACCATCACCATTGCGGTGGGCCAAAGCTCCGGCACCGCAACGGGTGACGTCAGCAACGATGCCTATCAGGGCCATTCAGCCGTCACCAACAGCATCAGCAATGTATCCGGCGGCAACTACGAGAACCTGATTGCCGACAAATCCCAGGTCAGCACCAGTGTCACGGATGTGACTGACACCACCACCGTTACCCTGACGGCCACGCCATCAGTGGCCGAGGGCGGGACCATTGTTTACACGGCCAGCGTGGGTGCGCCGGTTACCGGCAGCCCAGTGGTGGTCAGCCTGGCCAACGGCCAGACCATCACCATTGCAGTCGGGCAAAGTTCGGGCACCACTACGGCTGCCGTGTCCAACGACGTCTACCAGGGCCATCCAGTTGTCAGCAACAGCATCAGCAACGTGTCGGGCGGCAACTACGAGAATCTGGTCGCCGACAAGACTCAGGTCAGCACCAGCGTCACGGACATTCAGGACACCACCACGGTCACCTTGACCGCGACACCGTCCGTGGCCGAGGGCGGGACCATTGTTTACACGGCCAGCGTGGGTGCGCCGGTTACCGGCAGCCCGGTGGTAGTCAACCTGGCCAACGGCCAAACCATCACCATCCCGGTCGGTCAGAGCGCCGGCACGGCCACCGGCGCCGTGGGCAACGATGTCTACCAAGGCCATGCACCGGTCACTAACAACATCACGGCCGTCAGTGGTGGCAACTACGAGAATCTGGTCGCCAACCCAGCCTCCGTCAGTACCACCGTCACCGACGTGCAGGACACCACCACGGTTACCCTGACCGCCACGCCGTCCGTGGCCGAAGGCGGCGCCATCGTCTACACCGCAACCGTTACTGCACCCGTCACAGGCTCTGCCGTAGTCGTGAACCTGGCCAACGGGCAGACCATCACCATTCCGGTCGGGCAAAGTTCCGGTACCACTACGGCTGCTGTGTCCAACGACGTCTACCAGGGCCATCCAGCCGTCAGCAACAGCATCAGCAACGTGTCTGGCGGCAACTTCGAGAACCTGGTCGCAGACAAAACTCAAGTCAGCACCAGCGTCACCGATGTTCAGGACACCACTACGGTCACTCTGACCGCCACGCCATCGGTGGCCGAGGGCGGGACCATCGTTTACACCGTCACGGTGACAGCGCCGGTCACCGGTTCCGCAGTCGTGGTGAACTTGGCCAACGGACAGACCATCACCATCCCGGTCGGTCAGAGCTCGGGCACCGCCACGAGCGCCGTGACCAATGATGTCTACCAAGGCCACGCGGCTGTCACCAACAGCATCAACACCGTTTCAGGTGGCAACTACGAAAACTTGGTCGCGGACAAAACTCAGGTCAGTACCAACGTCACCGATGTCCAGGACACCACCACCGTATCGCTGTCGGCGACGCCTAGCGTGGCCGAAGGTGGCCAGATTGTTTACAC
>Ga0105251_10002244_pt1 | contig 15382 bp, 12 predicted proteins | sample KBSS64metaG_FD_80424 | JGI IMG/M metagenome (GOLD analysis project Ga0105251, IMG submission 80424) | Switchgrass rhizosphere microbial communities from Kellogg Biological Station, Michigan, USA - KBS S6-4 metaG | ecosystem: Host-associated > Plants > Roots > Rhizosphere > Soil | place...
ACTAACGCGACAACAGATTTAGAGGTGGACGATTTGAAAAACCGCAAAAAAAACTTGGAATTTTTTGCCCTGCGCCGAGGTCGGATTTTTTAAGCAGCTCGAATAAATGACGTTCCCGCTGACTGATAACAGCTAGGTCATTCCTGAATACTTACAGCAAGGAAACAGATATGGGCACAATACTTCTGATCATTCTGATCCTGTTACTGATCGGTGGTCTACCGGTCTTCCCACACTCCAGAAATTGGGGTTATGGCCCGTCCGGTATCATCGGCGTGGTGTTGGTGGTGATATTGATCCTGTTGTTGCTCGGGAAAATATGACGTTCTGAGAAGACAATAAAGGCTGCAAAAATTCCGATGCCAGTCAGGTAAAACTGACTGGCATCTTTTTTTCAAAGTTTGCGTCACACGTTAGTGAAAATGCCACTGACAGGATCAATATTGCCTGCATAAGGCACACTGGTTCCTGCGGCTTTGGCAACGGTTGCCCAGATACGCTGCATGTCGACGAAGTCCCGGCCGATAACCGGGTTCCCCGCGTGATGCTTCTTATCGGCTTGCGTCGTGATATTCAGATACCGTCCTGCGCCCTCCCCGCTTTTCAACAATCCGCACGCGCCGCCCATCATGACCAGCGGCATATCAATGGAGTGCTCGGGGGCTCCATCAGCCATTTCGCTGGTGACAATGACCAGCACAGATTCGAGCAAGTTGTGACCGGGCATGTCCGGATCTGCATGCCTGGACAGCTCATCCATCAATTCCTTGACCTGCCGGACGTACCATTGCCGGGTTCCTTTCCAGACGGCTTCCCCAGCGTAACGGTGAGCGCAGTCATGGGGATTTTTGTCGCGACTAACATCAATGATATTGAGTGACTCCGCCGAGCGTCCGATCTGAATGGTGGCAACGCGGGTAATCCCGCAACTCAAGGCGGTGGCCACCACTTTATGGTGGTCGGCCTGTATGCGTGTGCGGTGCTCCGCCGACTGGTAATCCAGGGGCTCGAGCATCACAGGCTCGCATGCCCCCACGGGCGGCCGCGTTGCCTCAAGGTCCTTGATGACCTGCTCGACTGAATCCAGATGGGTATCCAGCTTTTGCCTCTGGCCGGGGGAGAGCTGGTTTTTGATGTCCTGGATATCCGCCAGGGATGCCTCTAACAGTTTTCCAGCGCCAGGCTCCAGTGCGCGTCGAGCTTGAGCTGGCGTCTTGAACAGCGATTCGGCCATCAGCATGGGGTCGCGGTAGGGCGTGCGAATCGCTTTGCCCTGAAACGACACGAACCAGGGCGTACCGTCGATCCCTGCGTGGGGCCCGGCAAACAAGCTGCGATGCGAGGGTTCATTACCCGGCAGTGCATTTCCCAAGAGGACGTCGATTGATGACTCACTCTTTTCGCTATCACGCAAAATATAGTTCCAGTTGTTATGGCCCGAGTTGCCTGGCCCCGCAATAATCCCGCGCAGGTACAACGACTGGTTGCGATAAGCCTCCAGCTCTTTACTGACTTCATTCAATGTAAAAGCCGTGGTATCCATCCCCTGTGCAGTGGGATGCCACAAACCGCGCCCATCGCCAAATGGGCCGCCCCGATAGGAGTCCACTGCCGTTCCGTCGGGTATGACTACAATCAAGACCTTCAACAAGGGTTGCTCGGATTGCCCCGCCAATGCCATGCGCGTCAAACCGAATTGGGTCAATGGACCATAGACACCTGCCGCAACCAATCCCGCGAGAAAACGCCGGCGACTTTTCAAGATGTCCATGATCAGTTCCTCTCGGTTTTGTAGATGAACGCGTTGGAAGTCCCCAGGGTTCGCAACATCTCTTCCAGGGAGCCGGATTTTTTCAAGCCATCGGCAATTGCCTTTACGACTCCCGACGTCGATGCGTCCGATTTGCTGCCGAACACAAACCGGAAATAACTGTCGGCCATACAGAACTGGGATGCGGGATGGCGGGGTACGATTTTGGCGATACCGCGAACGTCATTGATCGTCTCTGAGCCGGTCGAAGTTAAAAAGGGACCGGATGCCTTGATCGGCAACATCTGAGGATATTGGTCAAAGTTGTAGGCTTTTTCCTGGGTACGATAACGGCCAGCTGCATCGTAATGCTCCATCTCGGCGCCGGTGTCATTCATGAATTGGTGACATTGCCAGCAGCGCCCTCCTGACGCTTGCTCACCGTTGACCAGATCCCAGCGTTCACGGGTGGTGATGGGCTGAGCAGGAAAAACCGGACCTGTAGGGTCTGGCTCAACCGGTGCACCGAACTCACGACAGAACATCTGCTCGCGAATCATGATTCCACGCTTGACCAGTGAGGTGGTCTCGAAATCCGACGTGGCTGCCTGAGTCAGCCCCAGGTGCAACAACCCGCCCCGTTTGTCGTCCACCGCGACTTTTTGCATCGTGCTGCCCGCGACACCGCTGATGCCATAATGCGCAGCCAGGACCTGATTCAGATAGGTGTAACCGGGGTTGAACAACTTATCCAGGGTGCCTGAATCGAGCAGCATGCTTTTGCTCAGCAGGTATTGCTCCTGTGCCATGAGCGCAATCATTGGCTTGGTCAGTCCCGGTTTTTCCTGAACGCCGCGTGCGGTTTTGATGTAGTAGCTGACGAAGCGGTTGAACTGCTCGATACCGCGGTCCGTTTGCATCATCCGCTGAATTTCGGCGGAGATCTGTTGTGAAGTCTGCAGTTCGTTGCGCTGCGCCTTGGCCAACAGTTCGACATCCGGTGTCGTGCCCAGGAACCCGTAAGAAAGTGCTGTTACCAGCTCGAACGGCGTGAGCTTATACACCTTGCTTGCCGTGGCTGACTCCACCCCCAACTCCGAGCGATAGAGAAAATGCGGCGACATCAATAGAGCCGCAATCACAGCCGGGGCCCCTTGCTCGTCGTGTATTTTCTGATAACGCAAACGCTCGGCATCAGTCACGGGACGACGGAACATCTGATAGCCCAGGGAAGTGACCAGGTCGGTGCCTGTGCGAGAGGTTGCCAGCGCACTCAAGCGCGCAGGTGCCACCTTCTCTGCCACCGACAACGCCATGTCATAAAACAGCTTGACGTCCTCGGCCTGCAGAATGCCCTTGCTCGCTTCCCCTGGGTATTTGAAATCTTTTTCCGACTTGTCGGCCGGTAGTTTCTCGGGATTGACCTCGACCCCCAGGATGTCCCGGATGCTGGCGGCATACTCACTGGGCGTGAGCAATCGCAACTGCCGCGCTCCATAGGTCTCGCTTTGGTCCAGGTAGGGTTTCCAGATGACGTCGAACAACTGGTGGCTGATTTCGGTCGCACAGGTGGTGTCGCAGTGCCCCGAAACCGGCATGCTCTTGATCTGATTGACCAACGCTTCACGACCCGCCGCGCTCCAGATCAAGGCCTTGGCCGCACTGTCGAAATATTCGACCGAATGGCACTTGGTACAGGCCCCCGCCAGGACCGACTCGCCCAGGTTCTCGACATGTCGATAGGCGATGAGGGGTAGCTGCCGGTCCTCGCTGGACTCATCAATCACCACCGGCTCCAGTTCCGGCTCCGGTTTTTCCTTGGAGTAAAACGGGTAGATCACCTTGTACTTGCCATAATCGAGGATATGCGTCGTGCTTGCCCCCCACGGAATCTGTATGAGCAGCGGCTCAGCATGACTCTGATCCTCGTTAACCAGACTGATGTGCCATTGGTCATCGGTGACAGAAGCAGGCTTGCTCGGCGCGTTGATCGTGATCTTGACCTCTAGCTTGATCGGCCGCTCGCGGTATCGCAGGTTGATGGCCTGGCTCTTGTTGGTTGGCGATAGCGTGAACGAGGTGTTGCGCACCAGAGGAATCCATTTTTTCACATCATTGAGGCGCAACTGATACTCACCATACGCCAGCCCTTTGAGAATCAGTGCGGACTCATTGTTTAACGGATCCCACGACAGTTGCACCAGTCGGCTATTGCCGTCGGGGGCGATCAGGTAGCCACTGATCATTTCGTCTTCCAGGCCGGGGGGTGACAGCATTGGACGCAGGGCCAGTTCTGTCTCCGGCAGCCCGGTTGCGTCATAGCGCATGCGATAGATGACCCCGGCGACGTCGTCGCTGATCAGCAGGCTGCCATCCGCCAGTTCAAGAAACTCGACGGGACGACCAATGCAAGAGTTGTCCAGGCAATAGACATCAAATCGATCCGGGTCCTGCACAAATCCATTGATCAGCGGGATCTGGTTGACCACGCGCGTACCGCCCTGGATGGTCAGCATTTGTATGTCCATGCCCGGGCGGGCGGTGGAACCGGCACCATGCACGGCCACCAGCAAACGTTGGGTACCCGCCGCAGCCGGGTAACCTGACCAGAACTTGACGCCGAGCGGTGCAGTGTTGGTACCCGACTCAAAAGCGGCCGGCACATAGTCAGCGGGGTGGATCTGCTCGAGCGACTTGTCGGACACAATGGCACCGGGCACCAGCGGCGGCTGGATCACGCCCGGGTTCTGGTACTCCTCTTGAGTGAAACCGGGTGTGTCCCTGCCAAACCGATAAGGCACACCGAAATGCAACCCGGGCCCCCGGATGACGTTGACCTCGTCAGGGTTGGGGAAGCCTTGGCGATTGTTATCGCTGAACCAGATTTTGCCGTCCTTGGGATTCCAGTCGAAGCCGACAGAATTACGCACCCCCATGGCCAGAATCTCCGACTCCCCCGTTTCCAGGGAGTACCGCAAGACCGTCCCATAGCGCTTGTCGGCGGGAATCATGCATAGGTTGCACGGAGTGCCGACCGCCGTATAAAGCCACTTGTCCGACGGATCGACTGGGTTGAAGCGCAACGGGTGTTTCATGTGCCAGATACGAGTGTTCGAGCCGGACGACAGAGGGGGCAAGGGAAACAGCTTGCCGTCGGCCGGAAAACTGAAAACCAATTCCGGTTTCGGGTCTTTGTAATGATCGTCCGCGTTACGCAAGCGATACAGGCCGCCCGTGGTCGAGTAATACAGATCACCGTCGCGATATGCCACACCGTGAGGCTCTTCCAGGCCGCTGGCAATGACATGAATGCCGGTCGGTTTACCCGCCCCGTCCAGTGGCAACGCGTAGATCATGTCGCCGATTTTTCCGTCATAGACGTATGACGGGATGGCGCTGGAGCCGACATACAGGACGTTCTTGCCCATGGCCATCTGCCTGGGCTGGATAAGGCCCTGGGCAAACAACTCGATTTTTATCCCCGGCAAGCCATTGAGCTTGCTCACCTCAACCGGAGGCCGATACTTCACCGCTACCGTTTGCTCGGCCCCCTGCGCCTCCTTGAACGAAACAATGCGCGGGGTGTTCAGCGGGATGTATCCATCAGCGCTGTTCATTACCAGCTGGTAGTCGCAAGCTTTCAGATTATCGAGGTGGATCGTTTCGTTGGCCTTTGCGCTGATCGCAATCTCTTCGGCCTTGCAACGCAGCGTCCCGGTGACCGTCTGATCTGCGCGAGCGACACCCTTCACTGCCGGTTTCAGAGGGGCTTTGCCGCTGAGGGTGGAAAAGCTCAGCGTCAGGCGGTTGCCTTCGAAGCCACCGCATTCACCGAGTTCCTTCCATGCATCCTTCCACGGGCCGCCGACCACCAATGGCTCATAGACCGCCAGCTTGCACCACTGCCAACTGCCGACGCCAAGTGGGGCCTCGTCATCTTTCCAGCATTCAAACAGCTGGCCGGCATGCTGAACCTGCTGCCCCTGTTCGTAGAGCGCGTCCTTTTCATAAGCAGGCGCCGTACAGGACTGAACTGATGGAGCTGACTCCGATGATCGGGTAAACACCACTAAGGCGATGACAGCGGCGAGCGCCGCAAGCCCCACGAGCCACAGCAAACGAAGCACACCGACAGACTTATTCATGAAGCGAGCCTCACTCGTCAGCCAAGTGTTCAACCCTCGGACAAATCTGTTGATTCAGTGTCCTGCGGTGAACCACCTGAACCGAAGCGGCAGGCAAGAAGGAGCCAAAGCCAACCCCGGCGTTTCTATTGGAATGCCTTCCAACGCGGTTCCACTGCATGACCAATACATGGCACGAAAGCCATAGAGACAGGAACTGACAGACACTCATTCTTGCAACACTGCCCGCTTTCAACGCCGCTGTTGCAGACGTTGGGTCAGGCACTGGAAGCACCTGTATAAAATCCCCAAACCCCCAGGGTGTCTACTGTCAAAGTTGACAGGTTTTACCCTTGAATTCGGCACAGCGCCTTACGGCGAGCATAAAAAAATCCGATGCCTGTGCAGGCATCGGATTTTTTTGTAGCCCAAGGTCAGGCAGCAAAGCCTGACTGAATACTCAATCAGGTGTGCCGTCGACCACACCAGCGGTGTTGTCGATCAGGCTCTTGGTCGCCGTTTGCAGGAACGATTCGAGCTTGAGCTTCATCTCGGCGGTGCGCGGAGCATCCGGAATCACCTCCGCCCGAGGCGTAGCGCCCAGTTCGTACTGGTACATCTTCGGCGCCATGTCCTTGTCCTTCGGCAATACCAGGATCTGGTCCGCGGTGATGATCGCGGTGGTCTGCTCGCTGCCCGACGGTTTGATCACACCGAAACCGGTGTCGCCTTCTGGCAGGTTGAGCAAGTCACGACCCCAGCACTGATGACGCACTTCGCCACCGATGCGGCCCATGATGGTCGGCACGATGTCGACTTGAGTGCCCACGGTGTGGTCGAGCGTGCCAAATTTTTCCTGGATGCCCGGTGCGATCATCAACATCGGCACGTTGAAACGGCCCAGGTCCATTTCGGTGATCTGACGTTCGTTACCGAAGCCGTGGTCGCCAACGATGACGAACAGGGTCTCCTTGAAGTAAGGCTCTTTGCGCGCCTTCTCGAAGAACTGACCCAGTGCCCAATCCGAATAGCGCATGGCGGTCAAATGCTCGTTCAAACTGCCACGATCGGTGACGCGTTCGACCGGCAATGGGGTCGGCAACGCATAGGGCGTATGGTTGGACAAGGTTTGCAGCAAGGCATAGAAAGGTTTCTTGTCCTTGCCATCGCGAGCCTTGAGCTCCACCAGGCCACGGTCGAACATATCCTGGTCGGACACACCCCAGGTCGGATCGGAGAACACCGGGTTAACGAAGTCGTTACGCCCGATGAAATTGGTCATGCCCTGGTTGCTGAAGAAACCCGACTGGTTGTCCCAGGCGAAATCGCCGTTGTAGACATACACATCGTCGTAGTGACGGGCGCTGAGCAACTGCGGCAGGCCAGACAGTTTGTGGCTGCCTTCCGGGGTCTGCATCAAGTACTCGAAACCCGGCAGGTTCGGGAAGCAAGCCATGGTGGCGAACATGCCCTGGTGAGTGTGGGTACCGTTGGAGAAGAAACGATCGAACAGCAGGCCTTCCTTCGACAGCTTGTCGAGGTACGGCGTGATGTTGCCCGGTGCGCCCAGTGCACCCACCGAGTGACCGGCCATGCTTTCCATCAGGATCACGACGACGTTCTTGATCGGCAGGGTCTTGTCAGCGGGTGGCGTGTAGTCGCGACGCACGGCTGCGGTGTCGCCATCCACCAGTTTGTCGTCCTTCATGACCAACAGGTCGCGTACAGTCTGCTGCGCCATCGGTTGTGGCAACGTGGCTTTCCAGATGTTGTCGCGATCTTCGGACATCCGGCTCTTCGCGGCAGCCACCAGGGACAGTGTACCGTTGAGGCCCAGTTGGTTGGCGAAGTTGGAATCGGTGGTGTAGACATCACCCCAACGCATTGGCGGGCCCTGACGCAAGGTACCGCGGGCCGCGACCACGCAGATCAACAGGCACACCACGAACACCATGGCGCGCGCGTACCAGGGGGCAACCTGCCGAGTACCGATGCTACCGCCGCTGAAAGGTCCACGAGGACGCGTGGCACGGTCTGCGCCCTTGAACGCGAGGCTCAGGATCCAGGTACCCAGGGCCCAGGCCAGCAGGTAGCGGACCACCGGAAAACCGTACCAGAGCATGCTCATCACGGTTTTCGGGTCTTCCTTCACATACTGGAAGACCAACCCGTTGAGGCGCTGGTGGAATTCACGGTAGAAGTCCATCTCCATCAGGCCCAGGAACAGCGCGATGCTGGCGGTCACCGTCAGCCAGAGACGGAAGAGCCCCCGCGCGGCCATGGCCCGGGCACTGAACAGCGCCAGCACCAACGGAACGCTGAGGTAGACCACCAGGCGCAGGTCGAAACGCAAGCCATTGGCGAATGCTTCGAAAAAGGTCGCGGCCGGTGTGTCGAGGATCATTTCGCGGTTGTAGACGAGCAGCGCGAGGCGCAGCACGGAAAACATCACCATCATGACCAGGGCGCACAACAGTGTGTAGGCCAGATGCGATTTGACGGTCGGTTGCAGCAAGCGACTCGATGCTCGCTTCTGACTCAGGGCGTCCGGAATAGCCATGTCGTTTTTAGGACCCATTGGAAGTTGAAGTTTCAAAAATACAGCTGCGCCCTGCCCTCTGTTGGCCAGTACTCGGCCCCGGGGTTCGCGCGGTGCGCAAATGTTGCACGATCAATCGCGGCATTGCCATTGATTACTGTTCATCGATGGCCGCGCGGGTGGGGAATTGTCTTGGAGGCTTTGTGAAAATTTTGTGCAGCGAATATTAGGTAACACAATAAAGGCTTCTGTAGGAGCGAGCACGCTCGCGATGGACGTCAACGATTACGCGGGTTGTCTGCATGCCCGGATTGTCCTGGCGTTTTTCGCGAGCATGCTCGCTCCTACAAGGAACAGGTGGCACCTGTTTTTATTTCTCGGCCAGAGCCTTCAGGTTCTTCAAGGTATTGAATGGCGCATCCACCACAAACTTGTTGGCCACCATCGATGGCACGCTACCACCGGGCTCGGTATGCACCTGATAGGTCACTTCAACCTGATCGCCCTTGGGTACGAACTTCCAGAAGCCATCGACCTTGGCGACCCGGACAAAGCCCTTTTCTTCAGGAAGGTATTTGGGCACGCCCTCGAGCTTGCGCGTCAGGCTGCCGTCGGCGCCTGCGATCGTGGTGATATGCAGCACCGAATCTCGCGGCGTGACCGGCCATGGCGTATTGAACTGGGTGTAGGTCCAGTTCTGATCGCCTTCCTGCTTGAGCAACTTCTGGGTCTTGCACTCGTGAATCCAGGCGCAGGCACCGACCACGTCTTCCTGCAGGGCGCGCAACTTGGCCACGGTGGTTTTCATCAGGGTGACGCCCTGATAGGCCTTGTAGTCGGAACCGGCCACTTCACTCAGGGAGATCTTGATGCCGTCTTCGTTCCTGGCGACTTTCCAGTCTTCGGCCTGGGCAACTGAAGTGGCCAGAACAGCCGTCAAACCACACAACACAGCGATACGATGCAGCGAACCCATAATCTTATTCCTTATTGTTGAAGTTCCGTTCTGTAAACACATCACGCGGCAGTCATCTGCTCCCACCAGCCAATCAACCGGATAGCCTCTTCGCTGCTGTTGCCACATACCTCGACGTCAGCCTCGAACGCCGAACACACCGCCGGGCGCTCGGGCTTACCGAAAATCTTGCACAGGTTTTCGGCAGACAGTTGCAGGCAACGTTCCCCGGCGGCTTTGCCATGGGGCATACCGGGAATCGGTGAACTGATGGAAGGGGCAATGCAGCAGGCGCCACAGCCCTCACGGCATTTCATGACGAAAAGCTCCTCGCGACGAGCAATGTGTTAAAGGACGGGCACAGAGTAACCGCTAAAACAGTTGTTTTAAATTACCCTTGCCTGGGTATTTGCCTGCAAACGGGCGTGACCGGCCAGTCTCCGACCAACTGCTGCTGGCAGGTCAGCCAAAGGCGGGATTTACCGCTTGAACTCGAATTCCAGGGCGGCGCCTTCGACTTCACGGCGCTCTTCGTTACGCATTTGCAACTGCATTTCGTTGTTGATCAGCCTGCCATTGAGCTGGAACTGACTGCTTTTGTCGCCGAACATTTGCGGCAGTACCGGTTCACGCTTGGGCAATGGAACGGTACCGACCGGTTTCAGCTCCTCAACCATGTCCTTGGGCAGGCTCAAATCGAGGTTGGCTGAAGGTACCGGGGTTTTCACCACCGCACTGGCCGGTTTTGACCTGGCGGCATTCGGTGGGCGCTTTTTTACCGCGGTTGGCTTTTTAACCGGTGCGGTTTTTCTGGGGGTTGCCTTGGCATCGCTTGCGGCGGGCTTTGCCTGCGCGGACTCGGCCTTGACGGACGCCGGCTGAACACTCACTAACAGGCAGATCAACAGCCAGACGGCAGGAAAAATCGGCTTCATGTACCCAACGATGCAAACGGCGAAAACGACAGAGGTGCCTATGCTCCCCTGTTGCGCGCCCCGTGACAAGCACGGACGGAGACCGCCTGGTCAAAAGCCCCCGGCCATCTCCTGGCAGAGCTGGGTGGCAAGCATGCCCAGGGTCATCAACGCACGTTCGGCTTCGCGGTTCCACGGGATGCCGCAGTTGAGCCGGATGCAGTGATTGAACTGCTCGGTGTTACTGAAAATCAGCCCCGGCGCGATACTGATGCCCTGCTGCAACGCTCGCACATGCAGTTCCTGGGTATTGACCCGTCCCGGCAGGCTCACCCACAAAATGAAACCGCCTGTTGGTCGGGTCATCTGTGTGCCTTCGGGGAAATACTGCTGCACCGCCAATTGGAAAGCGCTGAGGTTCTTGCGGTACTCCTGGCGGATGTAACGCAAATGGCGGTCGTAACCACCATTTTCCAGATAGGCGGCAATGCCCATCTGTGTGACGCTGCAGGCCGAATGGGTACTGAAGGTCTGCAAGCGCTGGATCTCCTGCTGGTACTTGCCGGCAATCATCCAGCCGATCCGCACCCCCGGCGACAGGGTCTTGGAGAAGCTCGAGCAATAAATCACCCGATCCAGCCGATCATAGGCCTTGAGCGATTTGGTGCGACCTTGCTCAAACATCAGCTCGCCGTAGATATCGTCTTCGACTATCTGGATGTCAAAGTCCGACGCCAGGCGCAGCAGCTGCTTCTGCCGCTCTTCAGGCATGGTGCCGCCCAACGGATTGCTCAAGCGCGTGGTCAGCACCAGCGCCTTGATCGACCATTGGTTGGCCGCCAATTGCAGCGCTTCAAGGCTCATGCCGGTGGACGGGTCGCTGGGGATTTCGATGACCTTGAGGCCCAGCAGATCGGCCAATTGCAGCAGACCGTAGTAAGTCGGCGACTCGGCCGCGATCAGGTCACCGGGCCGGGTCAGCACCCGCAGGGACATCTGCAAGGCGTCGACGCAGCCGTGGGTGATCACCACCTCCGAAGGATCGACCACCACGCCGGCATCGCGCATGCGGATCGCCACCTGTCGACGCAAGGGCTCGAAACCGGGGCTGAACATGTAGCTGAAAGCCCGCGGGCTATGGAACCGGGTGACTTTGGCCAGTTGCTGATGCAGGGCACGCACCGGCAAATAGTCGACGCTGGGCACCGCGGCACCCAACGGGAAAACGCCTTCGCGGCGCGATTCGACCAACACTTGCTGAATGATGCTGCTGCGGGTGACCAGGCCTGGACGTTCGACGCGGGCGATGTCCGGTGTCGGGGCAGTCAGCGCCGGGGTCTGGTGCACGTAGTAGCCGGACTGCGGCCGGGCGCGAATCAGCCCCTGGTCTTCAAGGTTGGCATAGGCCTGCAACACCGTGGCGTGGCTGACATTGAGCTGCGAACTCATCTTGCGCACCGAAGGCACGCGCTCTCCCGGTTGATAGACACCTCGGCGGATGTCTTCAGCCAGTTGCTGAGCAATACGTTGATAGAGCAACAGGTTGGTCATGACGCAGCACTCGATTTCACGGGCATTTTATTCTTGTGTAAAACAATACCGGAACAGTTTAGAAGTGTACTGGGACAGTTGCCACAATAGTCGACAGTACAGTGCAGTGTCAGCAAAAACTGTACTGTTTTGTGCGCTAATCGGCAGGCGAAAAAAAACCCGGCGCTGTCTGCCAGGCCGGGCTTTGTAGGAAGCGGCTTGCTGGCGATGGCAAAACCGCGGTGTTTCAGATCAATCGCAGTGATGGCATCGCCAGCAAGCCGGCTCTACGGAGTGCGTGATTTCATTAGCGGGCAGCGCCGAGCTGGCCTTTTTCGTCGGAAAACACAATTTCCACCCGACGGTTCTGCGCCCGGCCCCGTTCGGAGGCGTTCGCGTCAACCGGATACTCGTCGCCATACCCTTCCACCAGGATGCGCTTGTCGTCGATACCCAGGTCCATCAGCACATCCGCGACCGATTGTGCCCGGTCGCGGGACAGCTTGAGGTTTTCCTGCTTGCCGCCGGTACTGTCGGCGTAACCCTCGATGCGCACCACGCGCTTGGGGTTGAGCTGCAGGAACTGCACGATCTTCAGCACCACGCGGTTGGCCGAGTTTTTCAGCTCTGCTTCGCCGGTGTCGAACAGCACATCACCCAGGGTCATCACCAGGCCACGGTCGGTCTGGGTGGTGGCCAGGGCCAGGATCTGCTCTTCCAGCCATTTGCCCTGCTGCTGCACGCTGAGCAACTTGGATTCGCGCAAGGCCAGTTGCAGGCGCTGACGTTCCAGCTCGAGCTTGGCCGCGCGCTCTTCGTTGAGCACCTGATTGGTGTGCTCCCGGGCGATCTCACTGTAGCGCTGGCTCAGGTAAGCGTAATGCACCACATCCGAGCCGCTGCCCCAATAGGTGGACAAACGGTCGGCGCGGGCCAGGGACTCACCGGCGCGAATCACGTCCTTGGGGGCGATGCGCAGCACGTTGGAGTCTTCCTTGACCTTCTGGAAGTCGGCGCCCGCCTGTTGCAGCGCCGCTTCGCCTTGCTGGCCGGCGCAGCCGACAAGGCTGACGGTTCCTGCCAGGATCAAAGCGCCGAGAATGTTGGACTTGAGGCTCATTGGGCTGCTCCCAACTGCTTTTGCAGGCGGGCGATGCGGGTATTGAGCACGTTCAGCTGTTCTTCACTCTTGAGGGTCAGGACCCGGGCTTCGGCCAGGCGCGCGTCCAGCTCGGCCTGCTCGGCGCGCATCCGCGCATTCCTGAAAGACTGGTCTGCCATGCTGCCCTTGGCCCGGTTGTATTTGTCTTCGGCCAGTTTCATCTCCGGCACTTCGTCGGCAGTGGCACCCACGGCACGGGCTTGCTCGACGGCCTGTGCGGTCAGGCGCATTTGTTCATTCGGCGCCGGATCGGCTGCACAACCCGCCAGAGCCAGAATGGCCAGGGCAGCGAAAAGAGGTCGAATACTCACTAAAAATCCCTACTGTTTTGGGGTACTGACAGGTTGCTTCTGCTGCGCGTTCCAAAGCTCGATATTGCGTTGCAGCACGGCTTCCGTCAGTCCGGACGCGGGCAATTCTGTCATCTTTTTGGCCAACTGTCCGCGCAACCACGGATCGTTGCAGGCGGAGTTGTGGGAAAGCGCCAGAAACAGTCCGGGTTTGTCGACCGGTTGCGCGCGGGCGACCAGGTCATTGGCCATGCCCAGTGTCTGCGCCATGGCCATGCCGGAGTAGCGCCCTGCCAAGACATACTCCACCTCCCCCAGGAGCAGTTTCTGAAAGGCCTGGGTCAGGTTTGGCGTACGGGTGAGGGTCAATTGCTGCTCGGCGAAAGTGGCGAATTGCGAAGTCAATCGAGACTTTTCCGACAACGCCCCGGGGTGACCGTGCAAGTCCTGGACGTCGTTGTAGACCAGCGACGAGTCCTTGCGGGTCCACACCAGATAATCGTTTTCCAGCAACGGCGGATGGATGTAGTCCAGGGATTCCAGCTCGCCAACTGTCAACGGCGCGTCCGCCAGCATGTCCATGCGCCCGCTGCGCACTTCGTCCAGGGCCTGGGAGCGTTTGCCGGCGTAGAGCAACTGGACCTTGATGCCCAACTGCCCCGCTACCTGTTGCAACAAATCGGCACTGGCGCCAATCAAGTGCTTTGGATCCTGCGGGTCTTGCCACAGGTACGGTGGCGCATCCGGGCTACCGGTGACCACCAGGCGTTCGCACTTGCCGGCGGCATTGGACAGCGCCGGGAATATCGTCAACACCAGTAGTAGGCGCAAATCCATGGCAACACGCTCCCGTTGAGACCGTTTATATCCCTGTAGGAGCATGCCCGCTCCTACAGGGGGGGAGAAGCAAAAAAAAAAACCCGACCAAAGGGTCGGGCTCTTTATAAGTGAAGCAGCCGGATTAGACCAGCTTCTCCAACTCGGGGATGGCTTCGAACAGGTCCGCCACCAGGCCGTAATCGGCCACCTGGAAGATCGGCGCTTCTTCGTCCTTGTTGATCGCAACGATCACCTTGGAGTCTTTCATGCCGGCCAGGTGCTGGATCGCGCCGGAAATACCGACGGCGATGTACAGCTGTGGCGCAACGATCTTGCCGGTCTGACCGACCTGCATGTCGTTGGGTACGAAACCTGCATCGACCGCGGCGCGCGAAGCACCCACGGCTGCGCCCAGCTTGTCGGCCAGGGCGTACAGGTGCTTGAAGTTGTCGCCGTTCTGCATGCCGCGACCGCCGGAAACGACGATCTTGGCAGCGGTCAGTTCCGGACGATCGGACTTGGCCAGCTCTTCGCCAACGAAGCTGGAGATGCCCGCGTCGTGGGCAGCGCCAACGGCTTCAACAGCTGCACAACCGCCTTCAGCGGCAACCGGGTCGAAACCGGTTGCACGCACGGTGATCACTTTCACTGCAGCGTTCGATTGAACGGTAGCGATAGCGTTACCGGCGTAGATCGGACGCTTGAAGGTGTCAGCGCTTTCGACCGAGATGATCTCGGAGATCTGGTCAACGTCCAGGGCTGCGGCAACGCGCGGCAGGATGTTTTTGCCGTTGGAAGTAGCGGCAGCCAGGATGTGGCTGTAGCCCTTGCCCAACTCTGCAACCAGAGGCGCAACGTTTTCCGGCAACTGATGCGCGTAAGCGGCGTTGTCGGCCAGCAGCACTTTAGCCACGCCAGCGATTTTCGCAGCGGCTTCAGCCACGGCGCCAGCGCCCTGGCCGGCAACCAGCACGTGGATGTCGCCGCCAATCTTGGCAGCGGCAGCAACGGTGTTCAGTGTGGCCGGGGCCACTACTTTGTTGTCGTGTTCAGCAATAACCAAGATAGTCATTTAGATTACCTTCGCTTCGTTTTTCAGTTTCTCGACCAGTTCAGCCACCGACTTGACCTTGATACCCGCGCTGCGTGCAGCAGGCGCTTCGACTTTCAAGGTTGTGTTGGTGGAGGCGGTGGAAACGCCCAAAGCGTCCGGAGTCAGCGTCTCGAGAGGCTTCTTCTTGGCTTTCATGATGTTTGGCAGGGACGCGTAGCGCGGCTCGTTCAAACGCAGGTCGGTGG
>Ga0105251_10002246_pt1 | contig 15376 bp, 14 predicted proteins | sample KBSS64metaG_FD_80424 | JGI IMG/M metagenome (GOLD analysis project Ga0105251, IMG submission 80424) | Switchgrass rhizosphere microbial communities from Kellogg Biological Station, Michigan, USA - KBS S6-4 metaG | ecosystem: Host-associated > Plants > Roots > Rhizosphere > Soil | place...
GCGCTGGTCGAACTCGATATCAAAGTGGCGGTGTTCGACCCCGTGCTCTTCGTGTTTCTTAACAAAACGCGCAACCGCGTGAAAATCCTGTACTGGGAGCGAAACGGCTTCTGTCTTTGGCTCAAGCGTCTCGACTCGGAACGCTTCAAAACATCGCCTGACCCCACCGACGAGGCCATTATCCTGACCGTCCAGGAACTCAACTGGCTACTCGACGGCTTCGACCTCTGGCGCAATCGTCCGCACCAAGTTTTGACACCTCGCTACGTTGCCTGATTCGGTATAATCTGCGGCATGATTTCCATGCCCGACACCCTCCCTGACGATCCGGTTTTGCTCTAGCAATTGCTTGAGCAAATGATCAATGAGCGCGCGTCTGATAAGGGCAAAATCGTTCATCTGGAAGAAGAGGTGGCGCTGCTCCGCCAGCGATTATTCTGCCGTAAGACAGAGCAGACCAACGATTCGGCTACGCCCCAGCTCCCTCTCTTTGACGAAGCAGAAAGCCTGGCAGAGCCGGCCGACGAGGCTTCGGATGAAGAAGTTGTTGCACCGAGCAAGCGCCGCGGCAAACGCAAGCCACTGCCCAGCGATCTGCCGCGTGTCGAGGTCATTCATGAACTCCCTGGACACGAGTTGACGTGTGCGTGCGGCTGCCGCAAGCACGCCATTGGCGAAGAAGTCAGCGAGCAACTCGAAATCGTTCCAATGCAGATCCGGGTCATCAAGCATATCCGCAAGGTGTACGGCTGCCGCGGCTGTGAGTCAGCACCGGTGACCGCAGATAAGCCCGCCCAGATGATCGAAAAAAGCATGGCCAGCCCAAGCGTGCTGGCGATGTTATTGGCCACCAAATACGTGGACGGCCTGCCACTTCATCGTTTTGAAAAAGTGCTCGGACGCCACGGCATCGATATCTCGCGTCAAACCCTGGCACGTTGGGTCATCCAGTGCGGCGAGCACTTTCAGCCGCTGCTGAACCTGATGCGCGACAGCCTGTTGAACAGCCGCATCATTCATTGCGATGAAACCCGGGTACAGGTCTTGAAAGAGCCTGACCACGGGCCAAGTAGCCCGTCCTGGATGTGGGTGCAAACTGGCGGCCCACCCGATAAGCCAGTCATCATTTTCGACTACTCCACCAGCCGAGCGCAGGAGGTACCGACTCGCCTGTTGGATGGGTATCGCGGCTATGTGATGACCGATGATTATGCTGGCTACAACGCCCTCGGAGCGCAGGATGGCGTTGAGCGCCTAGGCTGCTGGGCACATGCGCGGCGCAAGTTCGTCGAGGCACAAAAAGTACAGCCCAAGGGCAAGACCGGACGCGCTGACATCGCGCTGAACCTGATCAACAAGCTCTATGGCGTCGAGCGCGACTTGAAGGAGAGCAGCGATGAAGTTCGTAAGGCTGCCCGCGTGGAACGCAGTCTGCCATTGCTGACTCAGCTGAAAAGCTGGGTCGAGAAAACGCAACCGCAGGTCACAACGCAGAATGCCTTGGGCAAAGCTATCGGCTACTTGGCCAGCAATTGGAGCAAGTTGGAACGCTACGTCGAACATGGCTACTTGCCTATCGACAACAACACTGCCGAGCGCGCCATTCGCCCGTTTGTCATCGGTAGAAAGAACTGGCTCTTCAGTGACACGCCCAAAGGTGCCACCGCCAGCGCCCAGCTTTACAGCCTGGTCGAAACTGCCAAAGCCAACGGCCAAGAGCCCTATGCGTGGCTGCGCCACGCACTGGAACACCTGCCGCAGGCGTCCTCGGTGGAGGATTACGAAGCCCTGCTGCCGTGGAATTGCGTGCCTCAAGTGCATCGCTGACGCACCGCCCCATCTTTGAATGCGTGGGGTTTATGGAGCGCTTACATTAATCTGGGGCCGTGGCTCCCTGCGTCTACGCTTGCACCAAATTGAGGGTCCGCAAGTTCTAGAGGTGTGTTGGTTTTTTTTGGTGATATGGTTGGGTAGATAATTATGAAGATAATTAAAAATTTTGCGTTTGGGGCTATTTTGCTTGCTGCAACAGGTTGTTCGGCCAAACCTATGGGTGTCCAGGTAGGCGAATCCATTGTGTCGTTACAGTCGCAAATAGGCGATGAAATGTCTGCAAGACATTTGAATGGTCAGCGTGTTGCAAGGCTTAATAACTTTAAAGTTTCGGCGGGTAGGCATGAGATGGAGGTGGGTATTATCAAGATGGATTACCTGCAAAGTCATCGCAGATGTATTGCTATGCTTGCGTATGCTGATTTCCTACCAGGTCAACATTATAAATTAATAAAGCGTAGCTCGGGCAAGGATGTTTAGTTGGCGCTGGTAGATAGTTTTAATAATCTGCTTACTCATAGTGATGATGTCTCTTGTTTGTAAAAATTGTGGGCCAAGGATGTTGAGTGGCAATTCATACATCTTCTGTAGTTAGTCAGATATCTTTTCAGAGCGTCCTACTCTGTTCGAGCCCAGTGAGCGAAGGTCTACCCATGGAATTTGCTTCTGTCCAACAGCCCTACATGAACCAAGCGCCTCACCGCCGATCCTTTAACACCTAGCGGACACGTTCGGAGGCGTCAGTGCTTACCTCTTTGGCCGGTACTTATATGATCTATTGAAGTTGATTGTCGCTCAATCCAATGTTCGTTGCGTTTATCAAATGAGCAAGGAGCTGTGGGTCAGAGCCTGGTATATCGCTGAGTATGCACGCAGTGGCGAACTTTCGGCTTTGCCTGTTCAGGTTCAGATTGTCATGTTCAAAAATGTAACCTAAAAGGCGATCCTTTGAATACTCATCTATAGCAGACGCAGAGTCACATAACGGCTCCTCAAGCGAATACCCAACCGATCCACGTTACCTTGATGTTCAGGCTGCCACATAATTTCCATGAATTCGAAAAGGGCGTTAATGCTACTTGGGGAGCCTGAATGGACTTATTTATCTCATTTACCGTTATTCCGGCGTCCTGACCTCGATGCAGTGCTTTATAGGTCTTGTTGGTGTTCGTCTGCAGCTGTTAATGCGGCGCTTGGTATGAGCGCCACTTGGTGGGGCTATTCTCTGTTTGATATCTTTTTGATGCTGATTGCATGAATGGTTGCTTCTTTGTTTGTTCTGGATCCGTTATTCTAACGTGGCTCGTTAATGGTGGCCGTTATTTTTGTTGTCGGTAGTCATCTTGTTGTCGATATATACATGCCAGCCTGAGCGCAGATTATTCTACGTTCAGGCCGGTGGTATCTAAAAGATAGTTGGAGGCGAGGTCCTGAGAGAATTTTGGCGATTTACCACAATGGAATGCTGTAAGTGATGATCAAGCGGTTTTCATCGACATCACTGTTGAAGTTGCTTCGGGTGATACCATTTCGCCAAGAGAAGCCGACATCCTTGAAGGGGCCACTTTGAACTACATAAGTGAGAATCATGTTTCGCTCCCAGGATCTACCTTCACCCTGCCTAATGCGCGTTGCATGATCACCGATGAAGTATCGGTTCATTAAGGTAAGGCCTGGGACTCCAAGGGCGGCAAAGTTGTAGTCATGCCTGAGTTGCCAAGAGTGTTCATTTTGACCGCCAAAGTCACCAAGCTGGGACTGGTTGACCAAGCTGTTATCGGTGCCGTTGACTTGAGCGAAGCCGGTGTCACCACTTAGCTGTTGATATGCGACGCTGAAAATATTGCCGCCAGTCTTATAGCTGAATTGTGCACCAAATACATCGTTGTCAATATTGCTGCTGCCGTCATCCGACGATCGCGCGAAACGGACGTCAGATTTGAAGTTCTGTCCAGGCCCCAGCGGTAAAGTGTGTACGATGCTGCCGTAATGTTGCTTGTAGATGCCATCTAACTCGCTATAGAAGTAGCTTGCAGTCAGGTCTGGGGTCAGCTGATAACTACCGCCGCCTAGGAGGAATTCGTCGCTGGTCTTTTGCTGCCCCAGAACTATGTTCCTACCACCACTTTGCTTCACGGTCATCTTTTCGTTGTTTGATGAGTCGCGGTAATTTACGCGATCATACCGAGCGATATCCAGGTTCAGATTTTCGATGTCGCGGGTATTGATCGATGCCCCCCGGAAGGTCTGAGGTAGCAAGCGTGTGTCGTTTCGAACCAACGGAGGAAGGAGGGGCTCTTGTGTACCAACTTTTACATCAGTTTTCGACCAGCGTGCTTTTGCTAGGAAGCCAGCCTCCCCATACTCGTCCTTAGCATGGCGATTTCCGTCGCCTTTGAGTAGGCCAGTCCCAAAGCTATCAGGACTTGAATCCAGCTTGATGCCCATAAAACCTATCACGTCTAAGCCGAAACCTACAGGGCCTTCGGTGTAACCGGACTCGGCCCGGAAGAGAAATCCTTGTGCCCATTCCTCAGACTTACTTTGCGGCGCATTCTCGTCACGTAAATCGCGATTCATATAAAAATTTCGCAAATCCAATTTGGCTTTGCTGTCTTTTATTATATCGGCCTCTGCGAGAGTGGCGACGCTCAGGGTGCTGAGGCATACCATATGGACTAATTTGAGGGAGCTCGGACGCATGGTGACACCTATCTTATTTTTGTTATGCAAAGTGTTCGAGGGGTAGCTTTATGAGTAAGCCACCCCTGCACCGCTGAGAAAATTTGCTTTACATGATTTTGTCTACGAGGGCCGCCCCCAATTCACGAGTGCTGGCGGTGCCACCCATGTCGCGTGTCAGCGAGCGACCGTCTTTCAGCACGTCTTCCATCGCTTTGAGCAAGCAGTCATGAACTTCAGGATGGCCGAGGTGTTGCATCATCATCGCGCCTGCCCAGATGGTTCCCAAGGGGTTGGCGATCCCCTGGCCAGCAATGTCTGGTGCAGAACCGTGAACAGGTTCAAACATCGATGGATACTGTTTATCCGGGTTGATGTTTGCAGACGGTGCGATTGCAATAGTGCCGGTGCAGCCTGGGCCCAGGTCTGAGAGGATGTCGCCAAACAGGTTTGAACCTACCACGACGTCGTAATGCTCAGGCATACGAACGAAGTTGGCTGTCAGGATGTCGATGTGGTATTGATCCACATTGACCTGCGGATAGTTCTTAGCCATTTCCGCTACACGCTTATCCCAGTACGGCATCGAATGATACAGGCCGTTGGATTTGGTGGCGGAAGTCAGGTGCTTCTTCGGGCGCTGCTGAGCGAGTTCAAAGGCGTAGCGCAGAATTCGATCAGTACCTTTACGGGTAAAGAGGCTTTGTTGAGAAACTACCTCGTCTTCAGTGCCTTCATACTGAATGCCGCCGATGGCAGAGTATTCGCCTTCTACGTTCTCACGAACTACATAGAAATCGATGTCACCAGGTTTTTTTCCGGCCAGCGGGCAAGGAACACCTTCAAATAGACGAACGGGGCGAAGGTTAACGTACTGGCCGAACTCTCTACGGATAGGGAGCAGCAGACCCCAGAGCGAAATGTGGTCGGGAACTCCAGGGAAACCGACAGCTCCCAAGTAAATTGCATCAAACTTCTTAAGCTGATCGAGGCCATCTTCGGGCATCATGCGCCCGGTTTTGTGGTAGGTCTCACATGACCAATCAAACTCAGTCCACTGAAACTCAACGCCGAATTTTCTGCCGGCTGCTTCCAGTGCGAGGATTCCTTCGGGAATGACCTCTTTACCAATGCCGTCGCCAGGAATTACAGCGATTTTAACCTTAGCCATTTTATTTCTCGCTAACTTAGTAATTGTTAAAAATCTGAGTGGTGCACGCAGGCGTAGCCCCCGGAGCTTGGGTTAGCTGATCCCGATAAAAGTGCCTTACTCGTTTGCTACTTGCGCGTTAATCCTCCATGCCCTGATGCGCAGGGCCTAGAGTATTAAGGGCAATTCCTTGCTTTAGAAATAATCAGAGTTCGATGTAGACGGTTTTGCTATAGAGGTAGGTATCAAGATGGGCCGCGCTTCCTTTGGCACCGTAGCCGCTCATTTTTGTCCCGCCAAATCCGACCAGAGGATCAATGTATCCATAGCAGTTGACCCACATGGTTCCAGTTTTTACTCCGTTTACCACTCGCAAAGCTTTGGATATATCTTGAGTCCATACGGCTCCGCCCAAGCCATAGTCGCTGTCATTCGCGATTGCGATCGCCTCTTCTTCATCATCAAATGGCAAGATTGAAAGGACTGGCCCGAAAATTTCTTCACGGGCAATGCGCATTTGATTATTGACGTTCGAGAAAGCGGTCGGCTCGACAAAGTATCCATTCTCAAGGTCGCCGCCCAGACGCTTGCCGCCACAAAGCAGCTTGGCGCCTTCTTCTTGACCTATCTTTATGTACGACATAACGCTGTCGAGTTGCCGCTGCGAGATTATGGGCCCCATGTTGGATTGGCTTTCCATGCTGCGCCCAACCCTCAGGGTGTCCATGAACCCCATCAGTCGCTCTGAGAACTCGTCCACCAGAGATCGTTGTACCAACACCCTGGTGCCGGCGAAGCAGATCTGACCCGAGTTGGCGAATACTCCCATGGCCGCACCAGGTACTGCTTTTTCCAGGTTTGCGTCCTTGAAGATGATATCTGCTGACTTACCGCCCAATTCCAGCTGTAGTTTCTTGATGTTCACAGTGGAGGCTTGGATGATGCTGCGTCCAGTTTGAGTTGAACCAGTGAAGGCTATGCGATCGACACCGGGATGACTGGCAAGGGCATGTCCAGCATCTGCTCCATAACCGGTTACGACGTTGACTACACCAGCTGGCACACCTGCTTCATGCAGGATTTCAGCTACCCGCAGGACAGATAGCGATGCGTCCTCTGCAGGCTTCAAAACGACTGTACAGCCCGTAGCTAAGACTGCTCCGAGAACCCAGAACTGGCTGTTGAGTGGGCCATTCCAAGGAATGATGCCTCCGACTACGCCGACTGGCGCCTTCAGCGACATGGTTGCAACTTGCCCAGGGATGCCGTTCATCAAGGTCTCGCCCTTGATGTTGGCAGCTTGTGCGGCGAAGAACAGAAGCATTTTCAGCAATGCTGGCTTGGTGTTTCGCAGGCGCGCGATGGGAGCGCCCATGTCCATGGATTCGATTTGCACCAGCTCTTCGAAGCGTTGATCCAAGACCTGATGTAAACGGAAAAGCAGTTCCTGGCGTTGATACGGGCTCCAAGTGCTCCACGGCCCTTCGAACGCGCGACGTGCAGCTTTGACTGCTTGGTCGACGTCTGCTTTATCCCCCGCAGCGAGTCTTGCGAGGACTTCGCCGTTGGATGGATTAACTGTGTTGATGGCCTTGCCTGACTCTGCGGCTACAAATTCGCCATCGATAAACAAGCCATGCTGTTCGCGAGAGAGGAACGCTTGAGCCTCAGCGCACAGCGTTACAGTTTGGTTGTCTGCTGACATGATTCGCCTCTTGCACAAGATCTTTTCGTTAGGGCTCAGCCTGTGAAGGCGACGCCACCAAGGAATGGCTCGCCTTCAACAACAAGGCGTTAGTCGAACATGAACACGCCTTTACCAATCTTGCGCTTGTCGAACAGGTCGTAGGCTTCCTCTGCTTGCTCCAGGCGGAACTCGTGAGTGAACAGCGAGTCGACGTCCAGACCGCGTTCCGCTACGAACAGCGCGCATTCCTCTTGGAGGTTTTTGCTGAAGGTCAGCGAACCCAGCACGGTCTTCTGCAGCAGAATGATTTCCGAGCTATCCAGTTCAAACTTGCCGAACACACCCACCAGGCAGGCAGAACCCCAGCGGCGGATCGATTCCACTGCATGGCGGCGGGCGGTTTCATTGGCACTGCATTCGATAGACTTGTCAGCGCCTTGTCCGCCGCGAGTGAGCGCGCGCACTGCGGCTACCGGATCTTCTTCGCGCGAGTTGATGACATAGTCCGCGCCAAATTTCTTGGCCATCTCCAGGCGGGATGGCTCAACGTCGAGAGCAATGACACGAGCACCGAAGGCCTTTGCGAGGAGGGTGCAGCTCAGTCCGACCGGGCCCTGTCCATAGATAGCAATGGTGTCGTCAGCGCTCAGTCCGACACGCTTGATTGCCCCGAACGCCGTGCCACTGCCACAGGAGATAGCTGCACCAGCTTTAAAGGACAGTTGATCAGGCAGTTTGATGAGCGTGTGGGCTGGGATCTTCATGAACTCTGCATGGCCGCCATCGCCATCAAGGCCGCCGAACACGGTGCGGTCTGTGGGGCAGAACTGAGTCCAGCCGGAACGGCAGTATTGGCAGGTGCGGCAACCATCATAGTGGTGCACCATTACTCGATCGCCGACTTTAGCTTCCTTCGGGGAGACCGCACTACCTACCATTTCGACGACGCCGCATGGCTCATGGCCTTCGATCACGATTTGCGATTCGCTGCGCTTAGGGCCGTGGAGGTGGTGAAGGTCGCTGCCGCACATGCCAGAGGCCTTCATCCGAATGACTACTTCATCAGGCCCTGGTACCGGGTCTGGGTATTCGCGGATCTCAAGCTTGCCTTCACCCAGAAACACAACTGCTTTCATCGCGTTTTCCTTCAGTCAAAAATTGTTCTTATTCGCAGTATGCGCAGTGAAGGTGCTGATGGCACCCCTCCTGTGGCGCGTCTGTTTTTTGATAATACTCACCATTTGGGATTTATCAAACGTTTTTTCGCGAATGGACGATGCCCGGCTGAGGGCTGTGATGCCAGCTTCTCCTAGATGATGAAGTCTGCTGAATACCCCGGATTTATTGGCTTGTGCTAGGAGTTGTGGGGCGGTTTGATAGGGCGGCGAGCCCAGGTTAGAAGCGGGCGGAAAGCGCGCGTTGACTATATTTTGTTCAAATCCTATATTGCAGCATTACGTACAACAAAAAACGGCTGCAAGGTTATGGCCTGCACGTCGAATCAGCTTCGGTGACTGAAGGCTGTCAGCGCGGTGAAGCGCCGAGAGAATGAGCCGATTTAGGGAGGGTGAGATGGAGAGTGAAGCGGTGCAAGACGAAAAATTCGAGGTCGAGAGTGTCGATCATGGCCGAGATGGGGGAAGCAGCCTTACCAAGATGCTTAGCATCCTCGACCTGTTCAGCGAGTTGAAACCGGCCTGGTCAACCGTTGAGCTCATCGAGGCCCTCGAGACTTCACGCTCCACAGGTTATCGCTACATCAAAGCGCTGCATTCGGCGGGTTTGCTTAGCGCAGCAGGTAACGGTTACTACGTCCTTGGCCCACGGATCATCGAATTGGATCTGCAGATCCGTAACACCGATCCTCTCTTGCAAGCCAGTAAGGGGGTTCTTGAAGAACTGGTCGATACAATTGGCCACTCTTCATTGCTATGTACGGTTTTCCGTGACTCAGTCCTATGCATCCGAGAGCACCGGGCGCCACTCAGCCCTGAAAATAGGTTCTGCAGGGGGCAGAGTCGCCCGCTGTTCAAGGGGGCGGTTTCTAAAGTCATCCTGGCGCATTTCCCGCACCATCGCTTGAAGAGCATTTTCAGCCGGAGTCAGGCTGAAATCATGGAGGCAGGTTTGGGGCAGAATTGGGATGAGTTTCGAAGCGGCCTGAGCAAAATCCGCAAGGATGGTCATCTCGTTACAAAGGGGGAATTCAACCCTGGTGTCTTCGGGGTAGCGGCACCGATCTTCAATGATCACAACGCAGTTTTGGGTAGCTTGGGGGTCGCATGGGATGAGCGCGAACGCCGAGATGTGGATTTCAAGCGAGCGGTGCTTTCTGTCAAGCGCGCAGCTCGTGAGATCTCCAATCGGCTTGCCCAGGCAAACCCACACCTTCTTTCAGACTCACCGACTCTCTAAACGTCTCCGCCAGCTCGGCGGAGGATGCCTCAAATTCCCCCTCACCTGGGTCGCTGCGCTTCGGCAGTGGCCCGCTGTCGGCTGCCTGCGATTTTCTTACAGCTGCGCCGAACGTGCTTTTCAAAAATTCGGTAAATGTCACGATTGGAGATAATCTGAATTTTCTTCTTTTCGTGGTTTCTGATGAGCTGTGTTTTTATAAAAAACCAATAAAAACAAACAATTAACTGATATCTTATGTTGTATTTGCCCTGATTTGTGATTTCTTATCTCAAGTATTCGTTTGACTGAATCCCATTATACGAGATACATTGAATTTGCGTGGCTGGTCGGCCGTCCTCAGTGGTTTCTGCTGCGGACTAACCCCGAGCCGCGCGCCACAGCCTCTGGGTTACGGATCTCACGGCCTGCTCCAGGCGTTTGTGGCCTTCATCTTCGTTGCTGACGGGAACAAGAAAAATGAATTCAGCAGACAACCGCCTTCGTAATCCACTGAAGGAAAAGCTCGCCCGCGGCGAACCTGTCTATTCGATGACAGTGCGACTGGTACGCACGGTAGACATTGCCAGCATTGCTTACACGGCTGGTTTTGACTCCATCTACATCGATATGGAGCACAGCAGTTTCCCCCTAGATGCCGCAGGGCATATCTGCATGGCTTGCATCGGCCTAGGTGTTACTCCCCTGGTTCGAGTACCTGGTGTTGACCCGCACTTCATTACGCGTGTTCTAGACGCCGGAGCTATGGGTATCGTTGTGCCGAGTGTTCAGTCGGCTGCAGATGCTGAGGCAGTGGTTCGCGCTGCCAAGCATCCACCGCTTGGACTTCGCTCAGTCGCCGGTGCCCCACCGCAAATGCATTACCGTTCTATGCCGTCAGCGGAGACCACCCGTCAGCTGGATGATGCCAGCTTGATCATTGCCATGATCGAGTCACCAGAAGGCTTGGCTGCGGTCGACGAAATCGCGGCGGTCGAAGGCATAGATATCCTCCTTGTTGGTGCCAGTGACCTGAGTACCGCGTTGGGCTTGCCTGGTCAGGTTGATCACCCCCAAGTTCAAGAGGCTTTCTTGAGAACCTTGGAGGCCTGTCGTTCGCATAACAAGGTGCTCGGTGTGGGCGGCCTTGGGAATCATCCCGAGCAGATGAAGAAGCTGCTGGCAATGGGGGCCCAGTATGTTTCGACGGGTAATGACATCACTTTCCTAGTGGCTGCGGCCACTCAGAAACGCATGCAGTTTGCGTGACCTTGTGACGCTATCTGCTCGAGTTTGACGCACTCCTGCACATTCATGTGGGCACCTCGGAAGGGGAATAATATGAAAGTTTGTGTTTATGGTGCCGGCGCCGTCGGTGGTCACCTGGCAGCCAGGTTGGTCAAAGGTGGAGCTGAGGTTTCGGTCATCGCTCGCGGGAGTCAGTTGTCTGCGATTCAAGCAGATGGGCTTCGTGTGCAAACCCCAGAAGGCTTGCTTCGCGTTCACCCTTTCGCAAGTGAGTCGGCGGTTGATGTTGGCCCGCAAGACGTAGTGATCGTGGCAGTGAAGGCGCCCGCACTCGAACAAATGGTTCAAGGTATTGCACCTCTCCTGGGTGACCATACGTTGGTGTTGTTCGCGATGAACGGCATCCCTTGGTGGTTTTTCCACGGTAGTGGCGGGCCATTGAGTGGCACTCAACTACCGCGCATCGATCCCAATGCAGCGCTTTGGAATACGGTGCGTCCAGAGCGGGCTGTTGGGGCAGTGGCATATACCGCGTGCACGGTCACAGCTCCAGGGCACATCACCGTGCAGAACCCGCAGAATCGTCTGGTGTTTGGCCGTCCTGATGGCGCCACAGATGAACGTCTTGAAGCTCTTGCTTCTGTTCTTCGAGATGGCGGGATGGACGCTGAGGTAACGCCGAGAATCCGTGATGCCGTCTGGGCCAAGCTCTTGATGAACTTGGTTGGTGGATCACTGGGCATCCTGACTGGATCGGCAATGAAGGACGCCTTGTGCAACCCGGCTGTGGCCGCTTTTGCTCGGGGAATGGCAGAGGAAGGTGCAGCCATTGCGCGTGCACTGGGCTGTGATCCTGGCGATCCATATGTTGGCCTGCCCAAGCTCTCAGTTTCAAAACACAAGCAAAGCATCCTTCAAGACCTTGAGCTTGGACGTTCTATGGAGGTTGATGCCATGTTGCAGATGCCCTTGGAGCTTGCTCGTCTAGCCGGTGTTGAAACCACAAAACTCGATTTCGTGATTGGCCTGGCCGTTCAACGCGCAAGGGCTGCTGGTCTGTATTCGGGTTGAGAAATCGCATGAAGCGAAGGCGCCGCTCGGCACGTGGTGTGAAGCCGGCGCCATGGAATCCTTGCGTGTGCTGAGCGGTCGCAGAGATCGCAAAAAAATGCAGCTGAGCGCAGCCGCAGCAGTGATACCCCACACAACAACAACAAAAAATCTGGAGAGACGCATGACAATGTATTCTTCTTCCAAACCCCCTTCGCAGCGGCCTGCTGCGCCGAGCCGCACTGGACGAGATGTGCCCAGCGACTTTCAAGCGGTGACTAGCCTTGGAGGTCGTCCATGAAAATCGTCAACGCCGCTGCTCGATTGGATAACTTGCCGATCAGCCGATTCCACCGTCGGGTGATTTGGCTTGTGGGTCTGGGAATGTTCTTCGACTCATTCGACAACACGCTTGCCGGTTCGGTGTTGGCGTCCTTGCTGCAATCGGGCTACTCCACGCTCCAGCTCAACTCCATGTTCCTTTCGGCAACCTTCATCGGCTTGGCAATCGGTGCGGCACTTGCCGGTTGGATGAGTGATCGTTTCGGGCGCGGTTTCGCCTTTCAGTTCAACCTGGCGCTGTTTGGTATCTTGGCACTCTGTTGTTCGCTTGCCCCTTCAATGCCGTGGTTGATCGCGATTCGAGGTCTACAGGGTGTTGGCATGGGGGCTGAGTACGTTATGTGCTATGGCCTGATCACCGAATTCTTCCCCCCTCATAAGCGGGGTCGCTACCTGGGCATGCTTGGTATTTTTGCCGGTGCGGGTGTATCCATGACCTCGCTGATCAGCATGTGGGTGATTCCCGCATTCAGCTGGCGAGCAATGTTTATCATTGCCGGTGTTGGTACCTTGATCGTCTGGTGGCTGCGCCGTTCCTTGCCAGAGTCGCCACGTTGGCTCGAATCCCGCGGTCGCTACGAAGAGGCCGAGGCAGTAATGCAGAAGATCGAGAAGGAAGCCGGCGTATCTTCGCCTGCACCTGGAGCGGTACCGGTCAATGCCGGTGCAACTCCTGGCTATGCAGCTCCGCCTCAGTGGGTGCCGATTACAGTATTGCTCACCCGAAAAGTACTCCCGCGCACTTTGATGGCGATCATCTTGGCAGTTACCTGCCTGTTTGGTTCGTACAGCGTCACTGGCTGGATGCCAACCTTCTTTGTCAGCCAGGGTATGACCATTTCGAAGTCCTTGGGCTTCAACGCAGCCATGATGGCAGGTTACGTGGCTGGACCACTGCTGTGTATGTTCATCGGTGACCGCATCGGTCGACGTTGGGGCATTGTGATGTTTGGTACCTTGTGCGCGATCATGGCAGGTATCTATCCATTCATGGCCACGCCGACATTCGTTCTGATTTGTGGTTTCTTCCTGGTGGCAATGGTGGCCTCGTTCCTAGTGCTCAGCCTCGGGGCTACGCCAGAATTCTTCCCTACTGCTTACCGTTTCCGTGGCGGCGGCGTGGCTCAGACCTGCGGCCGGCTTGGGCTGATCGTGTCACCGTTCGTGGTGCTTGGGCTGTTCAACCATTACGGCATCGGGGGAGTAATCGGGGCCATTTCTGGCATGTACATTTTCGTAACGCTTCTGATGGTTTTCGCTGGCAATCTTACCAAGCCAATCCCTGTTGAAGACCCAAAGGATGAAGAGGCGGAGACCAAGGCGGATCACAGCCCTGCTACTGTCATGAAGTAATCGGTATCCAGCCTCTGTAAAAGCAAAAAACAGGCCTTCGGGCCTGTTTCTGTTTAGTCGGAGAGTAGTTCTGGTCGGAGTAGGCTTGGTCAACGGTGCAGCAGCATCTTGCCCACCGAATCCTTCAAAAACCTCCAGGAGAATGGTCTGAAGCTTTCCTGGCTATCCAGACCCAGCGCGCCAACATCAAACCACTGCGTTCAAGGTTTTGCTAGAGGCTCTGTGGCATAACCCCGGAAAGCTCAATCCGGATTGTTCTCCGGCCTACCACATCAGCAAGCTGATCTGCGTTCTCCAGAAGTCCAATTCGGGTATAGGAGTAGCTGGTCTGGAATGTCTCGTAAAAGACAACCAGAGTCTTCGACCCATACAGCATCACATCGCCTTTGTCGATCGTGCCAGGACTAGAGGCGCTTTGAATCGCCCCTGGTTTCCTAGACACTCTCCAAGCTCAGGAAATAGCGTTTCTCATACTCTACTGGAGACAGCTGCATAGCACTGCTGTGTCGGCGTTTAGGGTTATAGAACATCTCGATGTAATCGAAAATATCACTTCGGGCTTCTTCACGGGTTGTGTAGATCTTTCGTCGGATTCGCTCCCGCTTCAAAAGCTGGAAAAAGCTCTCGGCTACGGCATTGTCGTGGCAGTTTCCCCGCCGGCTCATGCTGCTGATTACATTGTTAGCCTTCAAGAAGCTTTGCCAATCTGAGCTACTGAACTGACTACCTTGATCTGAGTGAATCATCACTTGCTGCTGTGGCTTACGTCGCCACACAGCCATCAACATTGCGTCGATAGCCAGGTCGCTGCACATCCTTGGCTTCATTGACCAACCAATTACTTGGCGTGAGAACAGATCCAGCACTACCGCCAGGTAGAGCCATCCTTCATAGGTGCGGATGTAAGTGATATCGGTCACCCAGACCTTGTTCGGTTCACTGACATTGAACTGCCGCGCGAGGTGGTTGGGCGAGGCCACTGTTGGTTTACCACCGTAAAACCCTGGACGCCGCCGATAGCCCGTTTGCGAACGCAGCCCCTCCGCCTGCATCAAGCGCCCGACTCGATTTCGTCCGCATTCCTCTCCTAGCTCACGTAGGTCATCGTGAATTTTGCGGTAGCCGTATACAGTTCCGCTTTCTAGCCAAGCGTGTTTGATCAAGCCAAGCAGACGTTGATCTTCTTTTGCTCGGGCAGATTGAGGCTCGGCCAGCCAGGCGTAGTAGCCGCTGGGGTGCACCTTGAGGGTTTGGCAAAGGCGCCGCACCGGGTAATCAGTCGAGTGCTTCTTGATGAAGGCGTACTTTAGCCGCACTCCTTGGCAAAGTACGCGGCGGCCTTTTTTAAGATGTCTCGCTCTTCCGTCACGCGCTTGAGTTCAGCGCGCAGCTTGCGCAGTTCGGCCTGCTGATCGCCGTCTTGCTGACGCTGCTCTTGGGGCTTGCTGTAGACCTTGATCCAGGCATAAAGGCTGTGCACGGACATGCCCAGGCGCTGGGCAACATCGGCGACGGGCTTGCCTTTCTCGGTCACTTGCTTGACCGCTTCGATCTTGAATTCTTCAGGGTAACGCTGACGACTCATGGCACCTCCTATTTGGGCCTCATTATGAGGCTTGGAGGTGTCTACGAAACCA
>Ga0105251_10002252_pt1 | contig 15333 bp, 11 predicted proteins | sample KBSS64metaG_FD_80424 | JGI IMG/M metagenome (GOLD analysis project Ga0105251, IMG submission 80424) | Switchgrass rhizosphere microbial communities from Kellogg Biological Station, Michigan, USA - KBS S6-4 metaG | ecosystem: Host-associated > Plants > Roots > Rhizosphere > Soil | place...
AAAAAGCAGCTCCGGGATTTCCCTTCTTTACTTCAAAGCGCTGCCAGTCTTAAATAAATCAACTTGATTTAATTAATGGCCGCGATTCGATGGCCGTCCTTCGGAGACAGCGCGTGAAATCCCCAAGCGGCAGAGGCAGCAACTCCGCGACCGTGCGCCGATACAACGAGCGGCTGCTTTTGCAGGCGCTTCGGCGCACCGAGCCGGCATCCAAAGCCGAGCTCGCGCGTCACGCGAATCTCACGAGCACGGCGGTCGGCAGCATCGTCGAGTCGCTCGAAAATGCGGGACTGATCGAATACACCGGGCGCCGTCTCGAAGGCCAGCGCGGCCAGCCCGCGTCGCTGATCCGGCTCGATCCGCGCGGCGCGTTCGGCATCGGCGTGCGGCTGGATCGCACGGGCATCGAGACCGTGCTCGTCAATTTCGCCGGCGACGTGCTCGCGCGCAGCGCACTCGATGCCGTGCTGCCGCATCCCTCAGAGGTGCTCGAGATCGTGCGGCGCGACATCGGGAAGATGCTCGACCTGCTCTCCGCCCCGGAGCGCGAGCGGCTGGCGGGCGTCGGCATCGCGCAGCCGTTCAATCTCGGAAGCTGGCTGCGCGAACTCGGCCTGCCCGCCGAAACCTTCCGCGCATGGGACGAAACCGATTTCGCCGATGAACTCAGCCGCGCGCTCTCACTGCCCGTCTTCAGCGAAAACGACGGTAACGCCGCCGCGACCGCCGAGCTTTTCTACGGGCACGGCCGACGCTGCGACGACTTCGTCTATCTGTTCCTCGGCTCGGCGATCGGCGGCGGCATCGCGATCAACGGCGACTGTCTGCGGGGCGCGTCGGGCAACGCGGGCGATATCGGCGTGATTCCCGTGCCGCCGAGCCGCCTGCCGTCCGCCCCGCAGCCCGCAGGCCAGTGGGACATCCTGCTGTCGCGGGCGTCGCTGAACGCGCTCGTGCGCCATCTCAACTACTGCGGCGCGGCCGCGGACAACCGCATCGACTTGCAGGCGTGCATCGAGCGGCATCTTCCCGCCGTCGACGAATGGATCGACGACTGCATCGAGGCGCTCGCGCCCGCCCTGCGCGCGACGCTCTGCGTGCTCGACGTGCCGATGGTCGTGATCGATGCCGACATCGACGGCGGCCTGCTCGACAAGCTCGTCAAGCGCCTCTCGACCACGCTCGCCGCCAACGCGCCCGAAGCGCGCGGCACCCCGACGCTCGTGCGCGGCTCCTTCGGCCCGGATGCGGGCGCGATCGGCGCGGCCACGCTGCCGATGTTCTTCAACTTCTCACCTCGCGCGGCCATTCGCCACGCGGGCATCAAAACGCAAGAGGTGAACCATGCCGCATGACCCTTCCAGCCGACCGCCGCTTCTCGAGATGCGCGGCATCAGCAAGACCTTTCCCGGCGTGCGCGCGCTCAACGACGTGCGTCTGTCCGTCTATCCGGGCGAAGTGCACTCGTTGATGGGCGAAAACGGCGCGGGCAAGTCCACGCTGATGAAAATCCTGTCGGGCGCCTATCAGGCCGATGCGGGCGGCCAGATTCTCATCGACGGCAAGCCGGTCACCATCGACGGGCCGCTCGCCGCGCGCGCGCTCGGTGTCGCCGTGATCTATCAGGAGCTGAGCCTCGCGCCGAATCTCTCCGTCGCGGAGAACATCCACGCGGGACGCGAGTTGCGGCGCGGCGGGCTGGTCGACCGCAAAGGCATGGAGCGCGGCTGCGAGGACGTGCTCAAGCGCCTCGGCGCGAGCTTCAAGCCGCACACGCTCGTCGGCGACCTGTCGATCGCGGAGCGGCAACTGGTCGAAATCGCACGCGCCGTGCATGCGCAGGCGCGCATCCTCGTGATGGACGAGCCGACCACGCCGCTTTCGTCGCGCGAAACAGACCGTCTTTTCGAGCTCGTGCGGCGGTTGCGCGAGGAAGGCATCGCGATCATCTACATCAGTCACCGGATGGCGGAGATCTACGAACTGTCGGATCGCGTCTCGGTGCTGCGCGACGGATCGTACGTCGGCACGCTGATGCGCGAAGATCTGTCCGCCGACAGCCTCGTGAAGATGATGGTCGGCCGCGACATCTCCGGTTTCTACAAGAAGCAGCACGCGCCCTACGATCCGGGCAACGTCGTGCTGTCCGTGCGCGATATCGCCGACAACAATCGCGTGAAGGGATGCAGCCTCGACCTGCACAAGGGCGAAGTGCTGGGCATCGCGGGGCTCGTCGGCGCGGGGCGCACGGAGCTTGCGCGCCTCATCTTCGGCGCGGAAGAAAAGACGCGCGGCGAAGTGTCGATGCACGGCAAGCCGGTGAAGCTGCGCACGCCGCGCGACGCGATCGACGCGGGGCTCGTCTATCTCACCGAAGACCGCAAGGGCCAGGGCCTCTTCCTCGACATGAGCGTGCGCGACAACATCAACATCACGGTCGCCGGGCGCGACGCGAAAGCCGGCGTGATGGATCTTCCGCGCGGCAACACGCGCGCAAAGGACGCGATCGCCGCACTCACCATCCGCGTGCCGAACATGCGCGTGAACGTGGGCGCGCTGTCGGGCGGCAATCAGCAGAAGGTGCTGCTGTCGCGTCTGCTCGAAACCAAGCCCGACGTGCTGATCCTCGACGAGCCGACGCGCGGCGTCGATATCGGCGCGAAGTCGGAGATTTATCGAATCATCAACGATCTCGCGCGCTCCGGCGTCGGCGTGATCGTCATCTCGAGCGAGCTGCCGGAAGTCATCGGCGTGGCGGACCGCGTGCTCGTGATGCGCGAAGGCGAAATCGCGGGCGAACTCGGCGGCCATTCCGGCACGCCGATCTCGCAGGAAGGGATTATCGAACTGGCGACGGGCTCGAAGGTCGCGCTCGATCAGGCGGCTTGAGACACCAAGGGAATCGGAGAGAGACATGGCAAACACGACGAAACACCACGAAACGGGCAACGCGCCGGTTGCGAAGGCCGAGAGCACGACGCAACGGCAGAGCCGCATCGAGCATCGCGAACGCATGCAGGTGCTAATGCGCACCGCGGGCATGCTGCCCGTGCTGATCCTGCTGTGCATTGGCTTCGGCATCGTGACGGACGGCTTCTTCAGCTTCCAGAACCTGTCGATCGTCGCGCAGCAGGCATCGATCAACATCGTGCTCGCGGCGGGCATGACCTTCGTCATTCTGACGGGCGGCATCGATCTGTCGGTCGGCTCGGTGCTCTCGGCGGCGGCGGTCACCGCGCTGCTCGCATCGAATATTCCGGGCTGGGGATGGCTCGGCATTCCGGCGGCGCTCGCGGTCGGCCTCGGCTTCGGCGTCATCAACGGTCTGCTGATCGCGCTCCTGAGACTGCCGCCGTTCATCGTGACGCTCGGCTCGCTCACCGCGGTGCGCGGCATCGCGCGGCTCATCGGTCACGACACGACCATCTTCAATCCGCAACTGTCGTTCGCGTTCATCGGCAACGACACGCTCTTCGGCGTGCCCTGGCTCGTGATCATCGCGATTGCAGTCGTGATCGTGTCGTGGTTCGTGCTGCGCCGCACGGTGCTCGGCCTGCGCATTTATTCGGTCGGCGGCAATCCGGAAGCGGCGCGTCTTTCGGGTATCAAGGTGTGGGGCATCCAGCTCTTCGTCTACGCGATCTCGGGCTTGCTCGCCGGGCTCGGCGCCGTGATGTCGGCCGCACGCCTCTATGCCGCGAACGGCCTGCAACTCGGCCAGTCGTACGAACTCGATGCGATCGCCGCGGTCATCCTCGGCGGCACGAGCTTCGTCGGCGGCGTGGGCTCGATCGTCGGCACGCTGGTCGGCGCGCTCATCATCGCGGTGCTGACGAACGGTCTCGTGCTGCTCGGCGTGTCGGATATCTGGCAGTACATCATCAAGGGCCTCGTGATCATCGGCGCGGTGGCGCTCGATCGTTACCGTCAACGCGGCTCGGCTCGCACCTGATTTCCGCTATTCGGGCGCATTCGGGTCCGCGTGCGCCCGCCCTCGAAAAAAGGACCAACTGGAGACAACAAACATGCGCAAACACAATAAGCTTTTCGCCAGCGTCGCACTCGCTCTCGGTTTTACCCTGTCGCTATCCGCGCACGCCGCCGACAAGCAACTGAAATCCGTCGGCATCACGGTCGGCTCGCTCGGCAACCCGTACTTCGTCACCATCTCGAGGGGCGCGGAAGCGAAGGCCAAGGCGATCAACCCGAATGCCAAGGTGCAGGCGGTGTCGTCGGACTACGACATGAACAAGCAGTTCACGCAGATCGACAACTTCATCTCGGCTCACGTCGATCTGATCCTGCTGAACGCCGTCGATCCGAAAGCGATCGAGCCGGCCGTGAAGAAGGCGCAGAAGGCGGGCATCGTCGTGATCGCGGTCGACGTCGCGGCGGCGGGCGCGGACGCAACCGTGCAGACCAACAACGTGCAGGCCGGCGAAATCTCCTGCGATTTTCTGGCGAAGAAGCTCAACGGCAAGGGCAACGTCGTGATCGAGAACGGGCCGCAGGTGTCGGCGGTGATCGATCGCGTGAACGGCTGCAAGTCCGTGCTCGCGAAGAATCCGGGCATCAAGATCCTGTCCGACGATCAGGACGCGAAAGGCTCGCGCGAAGGCGGCATGAACGCGATGCAGGGATATCTCACGCGCTTCCCGAAACTCGACGGCGTGTTCGCGATCAACGATCCGCAAGCGATCGGCACGGACCTCGCGGCGAAGCAGCTGCACCGGAACAACATCGTGATCACCTCGGTCGACGGCGCGCCCGATATCGAGACGGCGCTCAAGTCCGACACGATGGTCCAGGCATCGGCGAGTCAGGATCCGTGGGCGATGGCGCAGCAGGCGGTGAGCGTAGGCTATGACCTCATGAACGGCAAGAAGCCGAGCAACACGACGATTCTCTTGCCGTCCACGCTCGTCACGCGGGAGAACGTCGGCAGCTACAAGGGCTGGTCGTCGCCGCGCTAAGGCATCGACATCTGATCGGCACGACTCGCAGCGCGCTCGGCGTGTCCGGCGCGCTCGACCGGTCCACCGCGATCAGGCGCTTGCGCGCCACGTCCACCGCGACGCCCCGCGGCGCTTCGAAACCGTCGGCGACGACCGTCGACCGGCCGCGTTTCGAGAAGCTCGATCTTGCCGCATTGCGCGACTTCGCGTGCGATGATCATTTCCGCAGCGTTGCTGCGGCCCGGTCATCTGTGGCGCGACCTCGGCCTCTTTTGACGCGACGACGTCACCGGCATGCTCGCGCGTCACTATCCCGATCTCATCGCACGCAACGTCGCGAACCTGCGCTGGAAGAAGTGTCTCGTGCGGCAAGTCGCGCTCGCGAGAGTCGCCGCGCCGACATGGGCGCCGGGCTGTCCCGGATGCGAGGATTTCGCCTTTTGCTATCCGCACAACCGATAACACCGGCGCCGCCGCAATGAAACGCCCGTCCGATTTCCTTCGTGTATTCTCTCGGGCATGGCGACAACCCTCAAAACGACGGAACGCGCGAAGGAGACGGGCACGGCGGGTCAGCCGGCCGAAGTTCGCTTTCGCATGCGCATCACGAAAGGCGAAACGATCGCCATTGGGCCGGGCAAGATTTCGCTGCTGGAAGCGGTGCGCAAGCACGGCTCGATATCGGCGGCAGCGCGCAGTCTTGACATGTCGTACCGGCGTGCGTGGTTGCTCATCGACGAACTCAATCGTTCGCTCAAAACGCCCGCGACCATTTCCGAACAAGGCGGCCAAAGCGGCGGCGGCTGCGTGCTAACGCCGGTCGGCGAGAGCATCATCCGGCTTTATCGCGATGTCGAAACGCAGGCGCAAGCGGCCTGCGCCGCGCAGATCGAATCGCTCACGCAGTTGCTCAAGCCCTGACCGTGTCACAGGCAGAACGCCGACGGCGGCGGTGCGCTCGCGTGCGTTTCTGCGGACTCGCGCATGGCCGCGCGACGAACTCCACGAAGCATCCCGCGCGCAGGCTCCGGACAGGGCGTATCCTACGACTTCGGCGCGCCGGCCCGCAAAGCCGCATCGGCGAAACACGCAACGCCTGACGTTTCCAATCGCGAGAAATCGCCCACAAGGAGAATCTGAATGGCCAGGGTTGAAGTCAAGGTTCCGCAGCTTTCCGAATCCGTCACCGAAGCGACGATGTTGCCGTGGAAGAAGAAAGCGGGCGACGCGGTGACGCAAGACGAAATCCTCGTCGAACTGGAAACGGACAAGGTGGTGCTCGAAGTGCCCGCGCCCGCCGCCGGCACGCTTGCGGAAGTGGTGAAGAAGGAAGGCGACATCGTGCACGCCGACGAACTGCTCGCGATCATCGATACGGAAGCGAAGGCGTCCGCCGCTGCACCCGCCCCCGCACCGGAAAAGCCCGCCGTTCAACCCGCGCAGGCGAGCGCCGCCGCGCCCGCCCCCGCCGCCGCTTCAGACCAGAAGGCCGACTTCGATGTCATCGTTATCGGCTCCGGCCCCGGCGGCTATATCGCCGCGATCCGCGCCGCGCAGCTCGGCCGCAAGGTCGCGTGCGTCGAGGAATGGATCAACCACGCCGGCAAGCCCAAGCTCGGCGGAACGTGCCTGAACGTCGGCTGCATTCCGTCGAAGGCGCTGCTCGCATCGAGCGAGCAATTCGAGAAGGCCCAACTGCATTTCGGCGATCTCGGCATCACGATGGACAACCTTGCCGTCGACGTCGACAAGATGGTCGGGCGCAAGGAAGCGATCGTCGAGAAGATCACGGGCGGCGTCGAGTTCCTGTTCCGCAAGAACAAGATCACGTGGCTCAAAGGTCACGGCAAGCTCGCGGGCAAAGACGGCGCCAACTTCAAGATCGACGTGAGCGGCGACGGCAAGAGCGAAAGCCACACCGCGCAACACGTGATCATCGCGACGGGCTCGAAGGCGCGTCATCTGCCGAACGTGCCGGTCGACAACAAGATCGTCTCCGACAACGAAGGCGCGCTCGCTTTCACCTCGGTGCCGAAGAAGCTCGCCGTGATCGGCGCGGGCGTGATCGGGCTGGAGCTCGGCTCCGTGTGGCGCAGGCTCGGCGCGGAAGTGACGATTCTCGAAGCGCTGCCCGAATTTCTCGGCACGACCGATGCCGCGCTGCAAAAGGAAGCCGCGAAGCTCTTCAAGAAGCAAGGTCTGACGATTCACCTCGGCGTGAAAATCGGCGGCGTGCAGACGACGGATTCGAGCGTCTCCATTTCCTACGAGGACAAGGACGGCAATGCGCAGACGCTGGAGGCGGACCGCCTGATCGTGTCGATCGGCCGCGTGCCGAACACGGACGATCTCGGCCTCGATTCCATCGGCCTGTCAGCCGACGAACGCGGCTTCATTCCCGTCGACGGTCATTGCGCGACGAAAGTCCCGAACGTCTACGCGATCGGCGATGTGGTGCGCGGCCCGATGCTCGCGCACAAAGCCGAAGACGAAGGCGTGCTGGTGGCGGAGATCATCGACGGTCAGAAGCCGCACATCGACTACAACTGCATTCCGTGGGTGATCTACACGCATCCGGAAATCGCGTGGGTCGGGCAGACCGAGCAGGCGCTGAAGGCCGAAGGCCGCGCGATCAAGGCCGGCCAGTTCCCGATGCTCGCGAACGGCCGCGCGATGGGTATCGGCGAGACGGACGGCTTCATCAAGATCATCGCCGATGCGAAAACCGACGAAATTCTCGGCGTGCACATCATCTCGGCAAACGCGTCGGACCTGATCGCCGAAGCGGTCGTGGCGATGGAATTCAAGGCGGCGAGCGAGGATATCGGGCGCATTTGCCATCCGCATCCGTCGTTGTCGGAAGTGATGCGCGAGGCCGCGCTCGCCGTCGACAAGCGCGCCCTGAATATTTAGACGCGCCTCGGCATCCACACGCGCAGCAGCGAGTAAAGCCGGTCGATGTCGATCGGCTTCGCCAGATAATCGCTCGCGCCCGCCGCGAGACATTGCTCCTGATCGTCCTTCATCGCCTTCGCCGTGATCGCGATGATCGGCAGCTTCCTGAAACGCGCGTCCTCGCGGATGTGCCGTGTCGCTTCGAGTCCGTCCATGCCGGGCATCATCACGTCCATCAGCACGACGTCGATGTCGGGATGCTTGTCGAGCGCTTCGATCGCCTCGAAGCCGTTGCGGCCGATATCCACCTTCAGCCCCTGATGCTCCAGCGCGCTCGATAGCGAGAAGATGTTGCGGATATCGTCATCGACGAGCAGCACGCGGCGGCCATCGAGCACGCGATCGCGCGCGCGCGAGACGTGCAGCATCGCCTGGCGATCCGCCGACAAGTCCGTTTCGACCTTGTGCAGGAACAGCGTCACCTCGTCGAGCAACCGCTCCGGCGAGCGCGCGCCCTTGATGATGATCGACTGCGAGTAGCGCATGAGTTCCGCTTCCTCGTCGTGCGTGAGGTTGCGCCCCGTGTAGACGATCACCGGCGGGAACGAATACGCGTCGATGCCGGCCATCTGCCGCAGCAGGTCGCCGCCGTGCATGTCGGGCAGCTTCAGGTCGATGATCATGCAGTCGAAAATCGTCGTCTTCAGCAGTTCGAGCGCCTCGCGGCCGAACTCGACCGGCGTGATTTCCACATCCGTATCGCTGATCAGCTCGACGATGCTCTGACGCTGCCGCGCATCGTCCTCGACGAGCAGCACGCGCTTGATTTTCTGGCTGCTCTTCTCTTCGAGCCGCTGGAAGATCGCCGTCAGTTGCTCGCGCGTGGTGGGCTTCACCGCGTGACCGATCGCGCCGAGATGCAGCGCGGCCTCGCTTCTGTCCGATGCCGACACGACATGCACCGGAATGTGCCGCGTCTTCGGATTCGCCTTGAGTTCCTGCAATACCACGAGCCCCGAGCGATCCGGCAGGCCGATGTCGAGCAGGATTGCCTTCGGGGCGCTGTCCTGCGCGAGCTTGAGCGCCTCGCTCGCCGTCCCGCTCACGATGCAGCGATAACCCAGTTCGTGCGCGAGATCGAGCAGCACCTGCGCGAAGTCGGGTTCGTCTTCAACGACGAGAACGAGGCGGCGGCCGGGGGCGGAGTCGGTGCGATCGTCGTCGATGACGTGGACCACTTCGATCGGCTCCCCGGCCGGCGCAGGTTCGTCGATGGCGGCCGGCGCCTGCTCGACCGCAACCGGCAACGCGCCCGCGCCGTAAGCGACGGGCATCGTCAGCGTGAACGTGCTGCCGGTGCCCTGCGCGCTGCGCACTGCGATATCGCCGCCGAGCAGATGCGCAAGGCTGCGCGAAATCGACAGGCCGAGACCCGTGCCGCCGTAATGGCGGCTCGTGGTTCCGTCGGCTTGCTGGAACGCTTCGAAGATCGCTTCGAGCTGGTCCGGTGCGATGCCGATGCCCGTGTCCGTCACGACGAACTGCACCGTGGCCCTGTCTGCTGTTCCGCCCGCGCGCTTGAGCGTGAGCGACACCGTGCCCGCATCCGTGAATTTCAGCGCGTTCGACAGCAGGTTCCTCAGGATCTGCTCGAGGCGCCGGAAATCGGTCGTGAGCGTCGGGTATTCATCGATCTCATTGCGAAGCTCGAGCCTGAGCCTCTTCTGCCGGGCGAGCGGCTCGAACGTGCGCGAGAGCGTGTCCATGATCCGCTGCAAGGGCACCTCTTCGATATGCAGATCGAGCTTGCCCGCCTCGACCTTCGAGAGATCGAGAATATCGTTGATGAGATTGAGCAGATCGTTGCCGGCGGAATAGATCGTCTGCGCGTACTTGATCTGATCGTTCGTAAGATTGCCGGCCTTGTTCTCGGCGAGCAGCTTCGCGAGAATCAACGAACTGTTGAGCGGCGTGCGCAGTTCGTGCGACATGTTCGCGAGGAACTCCGACTTGTAGCGGCTCGCGCGCTGCAGCGCTTCGGCGCGCGTTTCCAGTTCGCCCTGCGCGGCATTGAGCGCGACGTTGCGTTCGTCGAGCACGCGCGCCTGTTCCGCGAGCTGATCGTTCGTCTGCTCGAGCTCCGCCTTCTGATTCGCGAGATAAGCCTGCGCCTGCGAAAGCGCCGTCGTCTGCTGCTCGAGTTCCTCGTTGGTCGTGCGCAGTTCTTCCTGCTGCATCTGCAGCTCTTCATTCAACTGCTGCGTTTCTTCGAGCACACGCTGCAGACGCTCGCGATACTGCGCCGCCTCGACGTAATCACCGACATTGCCCGCGATCGTCTTCAGGAACTGCTGGTCGCGCTCGGTCAGCGCGTGCATCGCACCGAGTTCGATGGCGCCGTTCGCCTGGCCTTCGTTTTCGATCGGCACGATGACGAGACTGACGGGCACGCTCGCGCCGAGCGCCGAGGTCACCTTCCAGTAGCCGGCGGGCACATCGTGCATGCTCGTCAGCTTGCGCGCGTGCACCGCCTGTCCGACGAGGCTCTTCACGCCCGCAAGCGAGTCCGGCACCGGCGCGCTGTCGGGATCGAAGCCGAAGCTCGCGGTGCGCTTCAATGCGCCATCGCCTTCGCGCACGTAGAACGCGCCCATCGATACCTTCAGATAGTCTGCGAGAAAATCGAGAATCGTCTGGCAAAGCTGAGCGAGCGATTGCTGGCCGATCACTTTTTCCGCGAGCTGCGTCTGCCCTTCCTTCAGCCACGCCTGCTCCTGCAGCGCGCGCGTCTGGCGCTCCTGTTCGCCGATCGCCGCACTGAAGGCATTGGAAAGCTGCATCAGCTCGCGCCTGCCGAAGATCGCCAGAATCGCGGACAACGTCAGACTCAGAAACAGAAATACGGCGACGGTGATGGTCGTCAGTTGCTTCGCGGACTCCACGCGCTGCAGCCGCAACGTCTGTTCGATGTTGAGAAACGCGGCGAGCTCGCGCTCGGTCTCCGCGCGTTCGCCCGAGCCGCGTCCCGCGCGCACGAGTGCGAATGAATCCTGGGCGTGGCGGCGCGCGTCGATCAAGTTGTCGGCGACCTTGTCCCATTGCGCCTGCAACGCGCGGATGCGAATCAGGCGGTCGACTTGCGGTGCGTTATCGGAGACGAGACCGGCGAGCGTGTCGATATCCGCGACGAGCTTCGGCTTCGCGGTTTCGTAGGGCGCGAGAAACGCTTCGTCGCCGGTGATGAGATAGCCGCGTATCGCGCTCTCCTTCTCGCTGACGAGGCGGCCGATTTCCTGCGCGTTGCCGATCACGCGCTCGGAATGCTCGACCCAGTTGATCCCCGACAGCAGATACAGCACGAGCACGACGAACGCGATCGCCGTGACGACACCGGTGCCGAGCGGCAGTGCGATGTTGCGAAAGAGAATGCGACGAAAACTGGCCTCGTCGACACCAGACCGCGATGGCATAGACAGCTCCGAATAAGCGTGAACGTCGCGTCGGCCGATGTCTCGAAGCAGCGCCCATGACCGCGACGATCGCGAAAGTTGTAGTTCTTGTTTCAGCCGCTGCGCATCATAACCGGTTCGGCTCCGCCGCGTGGCGGGCCTCGGACGGTGCGCGGCGGGTTAGCACTGTATCGCTTTTCGGCACGTTCGTTCGGATACTTTCAGCTCGCTGAACGTTTGAACGTACCGCCTTACAATGACGCGGCGGCATTCGGCATACGTGTCGCCGCGGCCACGAGGACGGCATCATCGGCCCGGGAAGTGATTGCTGGTTGCTTGTTGATCAACCTATCTTTGGAGAGGAATATGAAAGCAACGCTTGGCAGCAGACTCGCCGTCTCGTTGATGGTGTCCGCTTTCGGCCTGACGATTGCGCCGCTCGTGAGCGCGCAGGATAACGCCGCGACGACCGCCACCGGCACGACGCAGACCGCGCCAGCCACGAAGGCGGAGAAAAAGGCCGCACGCAAGCAGGCACGCGCGAAGAAGAACGCGGAGTTGAAGAAGCTGGAAGATGCGGGCTACAACCCTGCGAAGCGCGACGACGCGAATTATCCGCAGGACATTCAGAACGCGCAGAAGAAGGCCGGCATCGGGGCGGGCGCGAGTCAGTAGGTTTCTTTTGTGAAGCCGCCTCGGTTATCGGCGCTCGGCGATCGAGGCGGCGTATCGCGCGATACATCGTCGGAGAAGCGCTCGCCGGCTTGCCTGTCAAGGCGTCTTCTTGAATGAAGCCCTGGAAAACCGTGCGTCCGCGGGCAGCGTCAGTGTGCCGTTTTCAATGTTGCCCGACCGAAGACGCGGCATCGGATCGCTCATATCGAGCGGCAGCCGCAGCGCGTGCTCGGGACAGCCACGCCGCGTCGAGCCGATGCTTCCCGGCTGGTCGAGGCGGCCCGAGAATTCGTTGCAGCCGTCGAAGCCTTGAATTGCTTGTCCTTCGATCGTGAAGCGGGGCAGCGCTTTCTCGTCTGTCGACGAAGGCGCGATCAGTTTCCAGCTTCCCTGCAAGTCGGCGACGTTCAACGGCTCTGCGATCGACGCCGTGCTCCATAAGAACGCCCCAGCGATCAGCCATGTCTTCGGGAGCCGCGGCATCGCGTCCTCCTGTCGTCGAGGTAAAGAGACGATGGCCCGTCGTCCGTTCGAACCGGCGGGCCACCGAAGCCGAGGCTAGTTGCAATATCCCTGCGACGCGAACGTACCGCCGCCGGGCGCCGCACCGCTGCACAGCGTATTCAGCAGCGATGCGATATTGCCCGAACCGTAATTGCCATACGTGGCGTTCGGATACTGCGTGTTCTGACGGAACTGCGACGCATAGTTATCCTTGGGCGCGTTCGGATCGGACGATCCCCACGATGTCACGCCGATGATCGCGAGATTCGACGAATTGCCCACCACGGCGCCGCCGGAGAGAACCGCATCGCGTGCCCGGAAGTTCACGATCCACGGTCCGCCGCTTGCGCCGCCCGTGAGATTGCTGCCCTGCCAGAGTTGCGATGCGCCGCTGACCGTCGTCGTGTAGGTCGGGCCATCGGTGCGCTGCATGATCGCGCCGCTGTCGAGCAACGCGGGATAGCCGAAGGTCGTCACGGCTGCCGTCTGAAGATTGCCGGTTTTCGACGACGATATGAAGGAATAGTTGTTCCAGCCATAGTTCAGATATCCGGTGATGTCGCCGATGAATTGATTCGATGCGTTCTTCGCTATCGCGATCACCGCGATATCGTTGTTGCGCGCCGAACCCGATCCGGTGTCAGTGCCGTTCGCCCATGTCGATGGCCGCACGAGCCCGGCCCACGTCCATCTGCCATAAGGCGCGATCTGCGCTGCGGTGGCTCCGGAAGCGCCGTAATGTCCCGGGATGAACTGCCAGCCCGAGAAGAGCGAGCTCCCGCTGCCGAACCCCTGGACGCAGTGCGCTGCCGTAACGATGACGCTTCTGCGAATCAGGCTCGCGGTGCAATATCCCGCGGAGAACGTGAGCTTGCCGATCGCGCGATAGGGATAGGTCGTGCTGAGGTAATTCGCGCTCGTGGTGCCGGAGGCGCTTTGATTGCCGTCCTGCACGCGGCCGGTGGTATAGGGGATGCCGAAATCGCCATATGCTCTCGTCTGCGCATTGCTCACGATGCCGCTTTGCGTGTTCACGCCCGCCGCATAAGGTTCCGGACCGGTGTTCGGGACAATCGTGGATGTGTCCGGAGGCAGAAGTACGTTGACGACCGGCTTGAGACTCGATACATCCGTCATCGCGGCGCGCGAGGCGGCAGGATTCGTATTCACGATGACTTCATCTTCCGCATGTGCAACGTTTGCGCTCACTATCGACAGCGCGACAACCGCTGTCACCTCCACGCAGGCGACTCGTTTCGATCTTTGCATGACACCCTCCGGTTGATGAATACGATGTGTCTGATGAACATCGACTTTTCGTTGTTTGGTATTCCTAATTCTTATGAACATGTCCGTGGTCTGATTCGTCAGATGCTTGCGGGTGTCATTGCTTACGTCGAATGGAGATGACCCGGGTTCCGGCGCGCGCTTAACTTGGACGAATTCAAACGCATGCCGTGCAATCGATCAGGAAAGCGAACAATAAATAACTCTAGTTCAAATTCTCGCCGATCTCGATCTGGTCTTTCGTCAGCGGATAGTGTCGGCGTCCTTCCGTCGTTTGACCGGTCGCGCGTTTGCTTTTGATCCGCGCGGGCATGGTCCGATTGGATATGCGGTTCACTGCACAGAGCTCGCTTGACGACATCCTTTCCATACAGATAGCCTACACACAGGCTATAAACAGCTTTCGAAACGAAATCAGCGACAAGCCCCTTCTGCGCGGCTTCCGGATCAGGCTGCTTCTTCGACGCTCGACGCGGACGGTCGCAACGGCCGTCATTCCCGGTCATGACTTCGGCGAGCCAGATCGCGACGGGCGCACATATTCCGGCGCTCGCAATCGGCCGCAAACGTTCTCTGCGCGTTCGCGCACGGCGTGAAACGACGACGCCCTCGCCTCCGGTTGCGTACCGCACAGAACGCTACGTACAGCCTGTCATTCTTGCCCCACATCGCGTTTGACTCTCCAGGTGGACGCGTGGCGAAGAAACACTTCAAGGGGCACAGATGAGTAATCCTAAAAAATTCAAATTCAATACCGCAATCAAGCTCAGCGTGATCGTGATCGCGGCGGCCATGTCGAATCTCGCGTCGGCGCAAACGGCGGGGAATCCTTGCAGCAACCAGACTTCAGAGGGGTGTGTGCTGATCGGCCCCAGTGCCGTAATGACGGTTGCAGCGACGGACTCGTCGACGAGCGTAGCGCCGTCGACGACACCGACGGTCGATACGGTGTCGGCCGTCGTGCCTTTGCTCGAGGGCGGCCGCGGCGGACAGGGATCGCCCGGTGCGGGCTCGAGCGGCGGAAATTCCAGCGGGTCTGGCTCAGGCAGCGGTTCCGGGACAGGCACCGGCTCGGGACAGGGTTCGGCCAGCAGCGGTCCGGGCTCGACGGCGGGCGCTGGCGGCACGAACTCGGGCGGCGGAGGCAAGGGAACGGGATCGACCGGGAGCGGCAACGGCAGCTCGGGCCCGGGTGGTGGCGATTCCGGCGGCGGTGATTCGGGAGGAGACACCGGCGGCGATGGTCACGGACATGGTCATGGGCACGGTCACGGTCACGGCGATGGTGACGGCGATGGCGATGGTCACGGCCACGGGCATGGTCACGGCGATGGTGACGGCGATGGTCATGGTCATGGTCACGGCGACGGTGACGGCGATGGTCATGGACATGGTCATGGCGACGGTGATGGCGATGGTCATGGACATGGTCACGGCGACGGTGATGGCGATGGTCATGGCCATGGACATGGTCACGGCGACGGTGACGGCGATGGCGATGGTCACGGCCACGGGCACGGTCACGGCGATGGCCATGGCGACGGTCATGGTGATGGCCACGGCGACGG
>Ga0105251_10002255_pt1 | contig 15319 bp, 8 predicted proteins | sample KBSS64metaG_FD_80424 | JGI IMG/M metagenome (GOLD analysis project Ga0105251, IMG submission 80424) | Switchgrass rhizosphere microbial communities from Kellogg Biological Station, Michigan, USA - KBS S6-4 metaG | ecosystem: Host-associated > Plants > Roots > Rhizosphere > Soil | place...
CAGATGGGCGCCTTCGGCTCCAACATTATTTACCTCAGCGGCCACACGCCGAACCCACGCTCGCCGCCTGGCATCATCACCCTGGATGACGTGGCCGCCCTTGCCGACTTGCCGCAGGTGCAACGCATCATGCCCGTCAACGGCGCACGGGCGACGGTACGTTTCGGCAACCTGGACCACGCAGCCTACGTGGGTGGCAACGACACCAACTTCCCGACTATTTTCAACTGGCCGGTGGTCGAAGGCAGCTACTTTACCGAAGCGGACGAACAAGCAGCCTCGGCCGTGGCGGTGATCGGCAAGAAGGTCCGGGACACCCTGCTCAAAGACGTTGCCGACCCCATCGGCCAGTACATCCTGATTGAAAACGTGCCCTTCCAGGTGGTCGGCGTACTGGCCGGCAAGGGCGCAAGCTCTGGCGACCAGGACAGCGACGACCGGATTGCCGTGCCCTATTCCGCCGCCAGCATCCGACTGTTCGGCAGCCGCAATCCCGAATACGTGGCCATCGCCGCCGCCGATGCGCGCAATGTCAAAGACGCTGAACAGGCCATCGACCAATTGATGCTGCACCTGCATGACGGCAAGCGCGATTACGAGCTGACCAACAACGCCGCGATGATTCAGGCCGAAGCCCGCACCCAGAACACCCTGTCGCTGATGCTGGGTGCGATTGCCGCCATCTCACTGCTGGTGGGTGGCATCGGCGTGATGAACATCATGCTGATGACCGTACGGGAACGCACCCGGGAAATCGGCATCCGCATGGCCACCGGCGCCCGCCAGCGGGACATCCTGCGTCAGTTCCTGACTGAAGCCGTGATGCTTTCACTGGTGGGCGGCGTGACCGGCATTGCCCTGGCCCTGCTCATCGGCGGGGTCTTGATCCTCAGCGATATCGCCGTTGCATTTTCCTTCCCGGCGGGCCTCGGCGCGTTCGCCTGCGCGTTGGTGACGGGTGTCGTTTTCGGCTTTATGCCAGCCCGCAAAGCCGCTCGCCTTGACCCGGTCACGGCCCTTACCAGTGAATGATCGCCCCATGAAAGCGCAATTGTCCCTCCTCGCCGTCAGCCTGATGCTGGCGGCCTGCAGCAACCTGGCTCCTCCCGTCGACAGTGGTGTGCATGCGCCCGCCGCCTGGCAGTCACCCAACCCCGACACCACACGCCAGGACACCCGAAAATGGTGGAGCACCTTCGGCAGCCCGGCCCTTGACCGGCTGGTGACCCAAGCCCAGCTTGGCAGTTACGACCTGGCGGCCGCGATTGCCCGGGTACACCAGGCGCAAGCCAGTGCCGTGATCGCCGGTGCGCCGTTGTTGCCCTCCCTGGTGGGCGGCGTGAATGCCAGCCGCCAGAAACTGCTGCGCGGCAAGGGCTACAGCCAACTGGATGTCGACGATGACAACAAGGCCGTGGACAGCTTTGACGCGAGCCTCACCGCCAGCTACGAAGTGGATTTCTGGGGTGGCCGCCGCGCGGCGCGCGACAGCGCAACACTTGGGGTGCGTGCCAGCGAATTCGATCAAGCCACCGTAGAACTGACCCTGCTCAGCGGCGTGGCCAACAGCTACACGCAAGCGCTGGCACTCCAGGAACAAAACCGGATCGCCGCGCTGAACCTGGCCAACGCGCGCAACGTGCTTGACCTGGTCCAGGCACGCTACACCGCAGGTTCGGCCACCGCCCTGGAGCTGGCCCAGCAAAAGAGCCTGGTGGCGGCACAGCAAAGGCAATTGCCGCAGGTGCAGCAACAGGCGCAGGAGGCTGTGATCACCCTGGCGGCCCTGCTCGGTGTACCGGTGCAGCAGCTCGACCTGGGGCAACAACGCTTCGAACACCTCAACTGGCCGGGCATCGCCGCCGGGATTCCCAGTGAACTGCTCAGCCGCCGCCCCGACATTGCCAGCGCCGAGGCCAGACTTGCCGCCGCCCAGGCCGACGTGGTCGTGGCCCGTGCGGCCATGTTGCCCACCGTCCTGTTGGGGGCCAGCATCGGCTCGGGCGCCAGCACCGCGTCAGACATTCTGCGCAGCCCGTTCTACAACCTCACCGCCGGGCTCACCGCGCCCATCTTCGACAACGGCCGCCTGGGGGCCGAGCGCGACAAAACCCTGGCCCGCCAGGATGAGCTCCTGCAACTCTACCGGGGCGCGATCATCAACGGGTTTGCCGACGTTGAAAAAGCCCTCAACAGCATCCACGGCCTCGACGAGCAGCGGCAGTGGCAGCGTGAAGAGCTGGACCAGGCGCAGAGCGCGTTTGAGATTGCCCAGAGTCGCTATGAAGCAGGTGCCGAGGATTTGCTGACGGTGCTGGAGACTCAACGCACACTGTATGCAGCGCAGGACCTGAACGTGCAATTACGACTGGCGCGCATGCAGGCGAGTATCGCGCTGTACAAGGCTCTGGGGGGAGGCTGGCAGGCACAGTGAAGCCCTGCCAGCCGCAAGGCTAACCGGTCAGTCCCAGAAGGACCGTCCGAGGGACAGGTGCCGTGCATACCATGGACGTTGCGGCACCCGACGGAACAGGTCTTTCATACTCTCATCCGCCTCGAAAATGATGCGCAGTGCCAGCTTCATGGTCTCCGGATCCATTTCTACCGAGGTGCCCACCTGCAGCCCGGGTGTCGTGCTGCACCCGTGCGTGGTGGGGCCGAGCCAAGGGTCACCCGCTTCGACCCAGCGCCCCGGCGCAAACCAGGGCACGCCATTGACCTCCATGCGCGTCAGCTCACCGGGATGAAAGCGCTCGTGAGCGCGAAACCAATCTTCCAGCCGATCGTCGATCAATCCGTGAAAATGCCAGAACACCGGATTCACATGGGAAGAAAAAGGATCCCCCAGGAAGTCGTTTTCGGCGATATACCAGCGCGGCGAGAAATCGGCCTGCCCCCTGGCAAAGGGTACCGGCGCGTTGTTGGACGGGTCACGCGGCACCGAGGCCCAGCGCATGTGCAACCAATCATGCAGGCCCAACTCGATTTCGGAGCCGAACTGGCCAAGGGTCAGTTTCGACAAATAACGGGGGTCCCGGTACTGAGATTCCCAGACCTGAAAGTTGCTGTGGTAGGTCTCGGCGGACTTGATGTCACTGACCCACTGGCTATAGGTGTCGTCCCCTTCCGCCAGCCAGGTTGGCGGTAACGCGAACCCGTCATGGTTATCGAAATAGCGGGCAAACCCCAGTCGATCGCGCAACAACTCAGGCTGTGGCAAAGGAAAGTGGCGCCAGGAGGGCAGCGCCTGCATCGAACGCGCCGTGGCAAGCATGTGCCGGTGCATGAAAAAAAAGTCGATCCCGGAGCCGTTTCGGTCCTTGTCCGGCCCGCGTGCGCCACGCTCCTGATCCCTGGGCCCCGGCTGCCAGCCGATACCGCGCAGGGCACCGCGCTTGTCCTCCGGCAACTTGTGCCATTTGTCCCGCGAGGCGTGCCACAACTGGTGGAACAGCCGATGCTGCGGCGCGATCAGCCAGGCGAGCAAGGTATCGTTCAGTCCGATCCGCTCACGGGCCTCGGGAAAGCGGCGTTTGACGGCCACAAAGCGCAGGTCCAGCTCGGGCAGCGCCAGCGCGCGATCCAGTCGCTGTACAGATCCGCTGAGGGTGCCGGGCCCGGCGTTGCCATAGGCCGCCCATACTTCGTCCAGGCTCGCCTTGAACTCGTAGCCCGGTGCGCCATCGGCCGCATCGCTGCGCCCCACTCGCCAATACAGTTGGGCCGCGTTGCCCGGGGCCAGGTCGCCGACCACCTGGTAACGCGGCTCGGCATCACTGCGCAACGCCTCGGCGGTGTCGAGGACGCCTACCAGGCCACGCCCGCGCGGGGCAATGTCGAGAAACAGTTCCAGGCCCTCGACCGGCAAACCCTCCAGGCCACCATCGGCGCCGATAAACTGAATATCCCAGACCCCGCGCAGGCTATTGGCCAAATGCTGGCCGGCGGTGTCCGCCAACTCGACCGTCGCCTCTCCCGGGGTTTCGGGATGCGCCTGGCGCAATAGCTCGCGACGCCCATAGAACGCTGCCGGAACGGCTGCTCCGGTCAGCGCCAGACCCGCCATGAACCATCGTCGAGAAATCGTCATTGCCCTACCTGTGTCAGCCCTGAAGCAGGCTTTATCCAAGCTAGAACGTTCATGGCGCGAGAAAATTTAAGCCGCGCCCCTGCGGCTAAATTTTTTCGCCCGCGGCTCGTTCTTCCCAGATAGCAAAGGCCCCTGCGCCTGCATTTCGACGGTAGACCTGACTGAGATGGCGATGATTAAACCTCGTTCGAAAAAAGCCCTGTATATCGGCCTTCCGCTGCTGGTAGCCGTGGCCGCCGGCGCGGCCTGGCTTGTCTGGAGCTACTCCTCCGGCTATCCCGTCAAGGTGATGAAGCAGGCGACGGAGTTGCAGGACCGCATCATTTCCTTCGACAGCCATATCACCGTGCCCTTGACGTTCGGCACCGAGGGCAACGAGGCCGACAAGGACGGCCCACGGCAATTCGACCTCGCCAAGGCCAACCGTGGACGCCTGTCGGGCGCTGCACTGACCATATTTGGCTGGCCCGAAATGTGGAACGGCAACAACGCCCCCCATAAGCCCACCGCCGGGTTCGTCGATGAGGCCCGCAACCAACAGGAAGTGCGCTACAAAATCATCACGGGCATGGTTCGCGACTTTCCCAACCAGGTGGGCATCGCCTACACCCCGGACGATTTCCGGCGCCTGCACGGTGAAGGCAAGTTCGCAATCTTCATCAGCATGCTCAACGCCTATCCCCTGGGCGATGACCTCGACCAACTGAACCTGTGGACGGCCCGTGGCATGCGCATGTTCGGTTTCAGCTATGTCGGCAACAACAGCTGGTCCGACTCATCCCGCCCGCTGCCCTTCTTCAATGACTCACCGGACGCGCTCGATGGCCTGTCGGATATCGGCAAGCAGGCCGTGCAGCGCCTCAACGATCTGGGGGTGATCATTGATGTGTCGCAGATGTCGACCAAGGCCCTGGAGCAGGTTGCACAACTGAGCCGCACGCCGATGGTTGCCTCCCACTCCGCGCCCCGGGCGGCCGTGGATATTCCACGCAACCTCAGCGACAAGGAAATGCAACTGATCAAGCAAAGCGGCGGCGTCGTGCAGGTGGTCGGGTTCGGCACCTACCTGCGCCCGCTGACGCAAAAAACCCAGGACAAACTCAATGCCCTGCGCGCACGGTTCGACCTGCCTCCCCTACCTAACCTGCATGTCGCACTGATGCCCGGCGACCCGATAATCGCCGCCTGGCCCGAGCAGAAATTCGGCCAGTACGCCAGCAGCCTGTACGCGATCCTCGACGAGGAGCCCAAGGCAACCCTCAAGGACCTGGGAGATGCCATCGACTACACCGTGCGCAAGATCGGTATCGATCACGTCGGTATTGCTTCGGACTTCAACGACGGTGGCGGCGTGCAGGGCTGGGACAACGTCAGCGAAATTCGTAACGTCACCGCTGAACTGTTGCAGCGAGGCTACTCGGAAGCGGACATCGCCAAACTGTGGGGCGGCAACTTCCTGCGGGTCTGGGACCAGGTCCAACAAGCAGCCAAACCCGTCGCCTCCCTTTCTGCCAAGTGAACCGCCGCCATGACTGATCGCCGCACCTTTCTCAAACATGCAGGCATTCTGGCTGCCAGCCTGCCCCTGGGCGCAGCCCTCGAGGCCCGGGCCGGCACAGCACCCGTGCCCGCCGCCAATCCCGATAAATGGGCGCAACTGCGCCAACTGTTTACCCAGGACCCGGACTACCTGCACTTCTCCAACTTCCTGATCACGTCCCATCCCAAACCCGTGCGCGAGGCCATTGAACGCCACCGGGCCGAGCTGGACCGCAACCCCGCGCTGGCCATGGACTGGGACCTGCAGCACACTTGGAAATGCGAAGCCCAGGTGCGGGACTGGGCCGGGCGCTATCTGCAGGCCAAGCCCGGGCAAATCGCACTCACCGGCAGCACCACCGAAGGCCTGGCGATGATTTATGGCGGTATTCATGTACGGCCTGACCAGGAGATTCTGACCACCGTTCATGAACACTATTCGACCCGCAACAGCCTGCAGTTCCGTGTCGAGAAACAGGGCACCCAGGTGCGCAAGATCAAACTCTTCGATAACGCCCACCAGGTGTCGGCGGATGAAGTGCTTGGCTCGATTGCCAAGGGCATTCGCCCCAACACCCGCGTGCTGGGCATGACCTGGGTGCAGTCGGGCAGCGGCGTGAAGCTGCCCATCGGCGAGATCGGCAAACTGGTGGATGAGCACAACCGCGATCGCGATGAAAAGGATCGCATCCTCTACGTAGTCGACGGCGTGCATGGATTTGGCGTCGAAGACCTGGCGTTCCCGGACATGCACTGCGACTTTTTCATCGCCGGCACCCATAAATGGATGTTTGGCCCCCGAGGCACGGGAATTATTTGTGCCCGGTCCGAGGAGCTCAAGGACGTCACCCCCACCGAGCCGACCTTTTCCCAGGACACGGATTTCGCCACCACCATGACACCCGGCGGTTATCACGCCTTCGAACACCGCTGGGCCCTGGACGAAGCCTTCAAATTGCATTTGCAGTTGGGCAAGGCTCAAGTCCGGGCCCGCATCCATGAACTCAATGACTACCTCAAAAGCCGCCTGCAGGCCCACTCGTCCATCGAGCTGGTCACGCCCCGCAGCCCTGAGCTGTCAGCCGGGTTTACGTTTTTCCGGGTCAAGGGCCAGGACAGCGACAAGGTCGCCGCCTACCTGATGCACAACCGCGTCGTGGTCGATGCCGTGGACCGCGACGCCGGCCCGGTGGTGCGCAGCGCTCCCGGGCTGCTGAACAATGAAGGCGAGATTGATCGCTTCATGGCCGTGCTCGAAAAGACCCTGTAACCCGCCACTTCCCTTCCCCTATAGAGACGACACATGAACAGTGCCCCGCTCCCTACCCGCCAGCTCCGCTCGTTGCGAGCGCTGCTGATGCTGTGCCTGGCGACCCTGCTCGCGAACCTGGCGCCCCTGACTGCACACGCGGCAACCGCTCCAGCCCCAGGCAAGGTGTTCAAGGACTGCAAGAATTGCCCGGAAATGGTGGTGCTGCCCGCCGGCAGCTACCTGATGGGCACGCCGGAAGACGAGATCGGCCGTGAAGGCGACGAAGGCCCGCAGCACACCGTGACGTTCGCCAAGCCCTTTGCCATGAGCCGCTTCCATGTCACCGCCGCCGAACTGGACGCGTACATCCGCGAAACCGGCGTGGTGATCAAGGACGGTGATACGCGCCCGGGCCGCCTGTGCAAGGCCAGCAAGCCCAGCTACAAACAGGGGCCGCGCCAGCCGGCGGTGTGTATCGACTACTTCGAGGTCCAGGCCTACACCGAATGGTTGTCGAAAAAAACCGGGCAGAAATACCGCATGGTCAGCGAGTCCGAGCGTGAGTATGCCGCTCGCGCCGGCAGCACCGGATCATTTCCCTTCCCGTTCGATGACGAGGGCGAATACCAGATCAGCAAACATGCCAACACCTACGGCCCAAAGGATGGCTATACCTATAGCGCACCGGTAGGCAGCTACCCGCCCAACGCGTTCGGCATGTACGACATGCACGGCAACGTCTACGAGTGGGTTGCCGACTGCTGGCACCCCAACTACGAAGGGGCTCCTGCCGACGGCAGCGCCTGGTTGACCGGTGGTGACTGCAACGACGCCCACATCCGGGGCAACGACTGGGGCGAGGCGCCGGTATTCTCCCGATCGGGAAACCGTAACAGCCGCGAGAAAAATGTAAGAGGTGATTTCCTGGGGTTCCGCGTCGCACGGGAACTCTGACCCTCAAAACCCTGTGGTGAGGGCTCCCGCCCCTCACCCCTGCGCGTCCGCCGCGCGATGCTGCCCTAAATCCCGCACCACTCCCTTCGTCTATTCGCTAAGAACCCAGCAGGCCAGAAGCCTCCAGGCTTGCCTTGCGGATCGTTCGTGCCTGCCCGTTTCGGCCCGCAATTGCCGGGCATCCCCACACACAGGAAGATTTCATGACCAGCCAACCACGCGGCGCCATCAGCGAACTGTTCGCCCTGCTCAAACCCTTCTGGCCCATTGTGACGCTCTCGATTGTGCTGGGCATGGTAGGTGGCCTCGCCATCACGACCCTGCTGGCGACCATCAACACCTCGCTGCACTCGGACGAAGGCTTGACCCAAGGCGTGGTCCTGCTGTTCGCCGGCCTGTGTGTACTGGCGCTGACCAGCTCGATCTTTTCCGATATCGGCACCAACTATGTGGGCCAGAAAATCATCGCGCGACTGCGCAAGGAGCTCGGCGAAAAAGTCCTGTCGGCGCCCATCGAACAGATCGAACGCTACCGGAATCACCGGCTCATACCGGTACTGACCCACGACATCGACACCATCAGCGACTTCTCCTTCGCCTTTGCGCCCCTGGCCATTTCCCTGACGGTCACCCTCGGTTGCCTGGGTTACCTGGCAATGCTCTCGTGGCCAATGTTCCTGATCATGCTGATTGCCATCGTCATCGGCAGCGTTGCCCAGTACATCGCCCGGGCCCGCGGCATGAGTGGTTTCTACGCAGCACGGGAGCAGGAAGAAGAGCTGCAGAAGCACTACACCGCGATTGCTTCCGGCGCCAAGGAGCTGCGCATTCACCGCCCCCGTCGCCATCGCATGAACGTGGACGGCATCCAGGCGGCGGCCAATAGCATCTGCGACACCCAGGTACGTTCGGTCAATATCTTCATCATTGCCAAGACATTCGGCTCGATGCTGTTTTTCGTGGTCATCGGTCTCGCCCTGGCCTTGCAGGCTTACTGGCCGAGTGCCGACAAGACCGTCATGAGCGGATTCGTCCTCGTGCTGCTGTACATGAAAGGCCCGCTTGAGCACTTGATCGGCACACTGCCCATCGTCAGCCGCGCTCAAATTGCCTTCCGGCGCATTGCCGACCTGTCGGAGCGTTTCTCTTCGCCGGAGCCGCACCTGTTGCTCAGCGACGCCGAAGCACCGAAAACCGTGGTGCACAACCTTGAGCTGAATAACGTGCGCTTTGATTTCCCTCCCGTGGAAGGCAGCGAACCCTTCCGCCTGGGCCCCGTGAACCTGAACATCAAGCAAGGCGACATCATTTTTATCGTCGGCGAGAACGGTTGCGGCAAGACCACGCTGATCAAACTGTTGCTGGGGCTCTACGCACCACAACAGGGTGAGGTGCGCCTCAACGGCCACGCCATCACAGCCGAGAATCGCGACGACTATCGCCAACTGTTCACCACGATCTTCGCCGACTATTACCTGTTCGATGACCTGGTACGCGACGACCTGCACATCCCCGACACCGCCAACCAATACCTGCAACGCCTGGAGATCGCCCACAAGGTCAGCATCAAGGACGGCGCTTTCACCACCACCGACCTCTCCACCGGCCAGCGCAAACGCCTGGCCCTGGTCAATGCCTGGCTTGAGGAACGGCCGGTGCTGGTGTTTGACGAATGGGCGGCTGACCAGGACCCGACCTTCCGCCGGATTTTCTATACCGAACTGCTGCCGGACCTCAAGCGCCTGGGCAAAACCATCATCGTCATCAGCCATGACGACCGCTATTTCGACGTCGCCGACCAACTGGTGCACATGCGCTCAGGCAAGGTCACGGCACAACAGCAGGAAATTGCCGAGGTTTAATTTCCGGTTTTGCCGATGACGTGCGTCTCACTTGGTAACTGAGAAGTAATCTCACTAAGATCTCTCGTTCGTTGACCCTTAAGAGCACTCCAATAATGCCTGCACATCGACTTCGCCCCCACGTTCTGGCCATGATGATTCGCCACGCGCTCACGCCAAATCTGCGCGTTTGCGCGGCTGGCCTGGCAGGGCTTCTGCCCATGCTGGTACACGCCCAGGAAATGCCCTTCAACATTCCGGCGCAGTCGTTGAGCAGTGCGTTGCAGGCTTTCGGTACCCAGTCCAACCTGCAAGTGCTGTATAGCCCGCAGGACCTTGAAGGCAAGCGCAGCACCGCCGTGCATGGCAACCTCGCCCCTTCTGCCGCCATCGCCACCTTGCTGCAAGGCAGCGGCGTGCATTTCCAGGTGCAAGGCTCTGCGGTGACCGTCAGTGCCTCGGCGGGTGGCGCGCTGGAACTGGGCGCGACCACCATCAATGGCCAGACACTGGGATCGACCACTGAAAACAGCGGCTCCTACACCACCGGCGCGATGCAGACGGCCACCAAGTTACCCTTGTCCCTGCGTGAAACCCCGCAGGCGGTGACGGTGATCACGCGCCAGCGCATGGACGACCAGGGCATGCGCAGCCTCGACGATGTGGTCCAGGCAGCACCAGGCCTGCGCCTGTCCGCAGCGCGACCGGCCAACAGCGAGTTCTTCGCCCGCGGTTTCCCCATCAACAACCTGATGTTCGATGGCCTGCCCACGACCTATTCCGCCGACTGGGTCGCCACCGCCGACCTGGCCCCGTATGACCGTGTCGAAGTGGTACGCGGTGCCACGGGCATGATGCAAGGCGCCGGTGATCCTTCGGCCGCCATCAACATGGTGCGCAAGCGTCCTACCAAGGAGTTCCAGGCGAGCGTCACCGGCAGCGCCGGCAGTTGGGACAACTACCGCAGCGAGCTGGATGTGTCGGGGCCGGTCAATGACAGCGGCACCGTACGTGGTCGCTTCGTCGGCGCCTACCAGGACAAGGACAGCTACCAGGACTACGCCGGTCGCGAGCGCGGCGTGTTCTACGGCATCACCGAATTTGACCTCAACGACAGCACCACCCTGACCGTGGGCGCGTCTGATCAGAATGACAATAACAACATCAACTGGGGCGGTTTACCGGTGAACCCCGACGGCAGCAGCATGGGCTTCTCGCGCTCCAAGACGTTCGGCTACAACTGGTCGCACCAGGACATCGACAACAAAACCGTGTTCGCCGAACTGGATCACCGCCTCGACAACGACTGGCGCCTGCACTTTGGCGCGTCGAAAAACTGGTCCGACTTCAAGCTGCTGGGTGCAGTGCTGGAACGCAACAGTGACTACTCCTACCGGCAACGTGTGTTCAACCAGAGCCGCGACTACGACCAGTCCACCTATGACTTCTTCGCCAGTGGCCCGTTTGCCCTGTTCGGCCGCCAGCATGAACTGGTGGTGGGTGCCAGCAAGCGCCAACTCAAGACCGAGGCCACCGGCGGCACGATCTTCTTCAACAATGTCGACATCAACAATTTCAACCCCAAGGGTCAGCCGAAACCCACCGTTCCCGACGTTTACTCCCTCAGCGAAAAGGTCAACCAGGAAGGCCTCTACGTCACGACTCGCTGGAATGTGGCCGATCCGCTGAAGGTGATTCTCGGCGCGCGCCTGGACTGGTACGACTCCGATGATGTCTACAACCAGATCAGCGACCAGTACTACACCTCGGGCAAAACCAAGGTGGTGCGTAACCTGACCCGCTATGCCGGCGTCATCTATGACCTGGACGACACCTACTCGCTCTATGCCAGCTACACCGATATCTTCCAGCCACAGAGCGAGAAGGACGAGCTCGGTGCCAGTATCAAGCCCATCACCGGCAAGAACTATGAAGTGGGTATCAAGGGCGAATACTTTGACGGTGCGTTGAACGCCAGCGCCTCGTTGTTCCAGATCGACCAGCTCAACCGCGCCGCTGAAGTGGCCGACTACAACAGCTGCAAGGTCATACCGACCGGCAGCTACGCTTGCTATGAAGCCGCGGGCAAGGTCAGGAGCCGGGGTATCGAGCTGGAGATCAACGGCGCGCTGACGCCGAACTGGCAAGTGGGTGCCGGCTACACCTACGCCCAGGCGCTGTACGAGAAAGATGCCGACAAGAACAAGGAAGGCACCCTGTTCGACACCGACGTACCACGCCACCTGTTCAAGGCCAATACCACGTACCACCTGCAGGGTGACCTGAACAAACTGCGTATCGGTGCCAACGTCTATAGCCAAAGCGGTACCTATAACAAAGGCGTCAGCACCTTCAACGGTCAGCGTCAAAACTTCCACGTCGAGCAGGACGCCTATGCCATCGTCGGTTTGATGGCCGGCTACCAGGTCACCAAAAACCTGGACACCCAGCTGAACGTCAACAACGTGTTCGACAAAAAGTACTACCAGGGCATCGCCAGCAACTCCACCTGGAGCCCGTATGACGTCTACGGTGACCCGCGCAACTTCACCGTGACCGCCAAATACACCTTCTGATAGCGGTTAAACGGCGATAAAAAAAACCGCATCCCTGAGGATGCGGTTTTTTTATGCCCACCGTAAAACCGGTGTGTCAGCCCAGGCGCTCGGCCAACGCCAGGACAATACGCTCCCGCGCTACATCGGCCTCATCAACGATAGAGCCCATGCGCAGGAAATCATGGGACATGCCCTCGAACACCTCCAGTTGCACCTGCACGCCCCCAGCCTCGAGGTGCCGGGCGTAGGCCACCGCTTCATCATGCAGCGGGTCGCACTCGGCCACGATCAGCAAGGCCGGCGCCACGTGAGCGCTCACCTCGCCGAGCAGCGGCGAGAAACGCGGGTCCAGGCGGTCGGCCGGATCGTTCTGATACTGCTGGTAGAACCACTCCAGGGTGTCTTTTTCCAACAAGTGCCCAACCCCGTAGCGCTCCACCGAAGCACTGATGCGGCTGGCATCGGTCACCGGGTAAATCAGCACCTGCAGACACGGGCGCGGCAGCGCCTCCTGGCCAGCGAGGCTGCTGGCAAGCACCGTCGCCAGGCTACCGCCAACGCTGTCGCCAACCACCGCCATGCGCTCAGCATCGATACCCAATTCCCGCGCATTGAGCGCCAGCCATTGCCACGCGTCCTGGGCATCATTGAATGCCGTCGGAAACCGCCACTGCGGGGCCAGCCGGTAACCCACCGACAACACCGGCAACCCGCACTCCTGAGCCAGGTTCCAACACAGGGCGTCGTGGGAGTCGAGACTGCCCACCACATAACCCCCGCCATGCAGGTAAAGCACGGCGCCACTCAGTTGGCTAGCGTCCAGTTCGGGCGGCCGGTACAACCGGGCCTCTACACGGTGACCATCGCGGGCCGTGAACGTACGCGACTCGATAAAGGCCGGCTCATCGGCACCCGGGTCCATCAGTGCCGAGGATTGATCGAACTGGCGACGGGCTTCTTCCGGTTGCAGCTGGTGCATCGGCAGCGCTTTTCCGCTGCGGCGGCCGCTTTCCACCAACTGGAGGTAAGCGGCGAGATCAGGATTAAGGGGCATGGGCAAGGTTTCTCCAGACAGGCGCCGCCGGTGGCGGCGCCTGTCGACACAGGTCAAGGTTCAGGAAGGCTCGGCGACGATGGTCAAACCATCCAGGGCGTCTTCCAGTTCAAGCAACACCGACAGCTCCCTGGGCACCTGAAAGTGCCCGCAGGTCAGCGGGAGGCCAGGCAGGTCGGGGCAACCGATCTGCCGGGCCAGCTCACGTTGTTCATCTTCACGCCCCGCCACCCACCAGCTCAGGGGGCGCGCCATGACTTTCGGGCAGTAATCCAGCTCGCGGGACAGCCGCTTGAGGGTACGGGCGCAGGCAAATACCTGCGCCAGCTCATCCACCCCCAGGCCTTGCGTGGCCGGCCGTTGGCTGAGGGCCTCACTGATCAGGGCACGCGCGAGCTGCGGGCTTTCCTGGCGGGTATCGCTGACATCCACGGCCCCCGCATCGGGAACCGTCGCCTGCAACAGCTCGCTCAAATCATCCAGCCAGTGATCCTGCTGTTCGGCGTTGGCGGGTGACGGCACGAAGCTGTCGAGCAACGCAACAAACTCGACCGTCTGCCCCTGCTGCTCCAGTTCAGCGGCCATCAGCAGACTCAAGGTGCCGCCCAGCGACCAGCCCAACAAGCGATAAGGGCCTTGGGGCTGTTTGTCCCGCATGTAACCGACATAGTCCCGGGCCATGGCCACCAGCGATTGATCCTGCCAGCTCGGGTCCAGCAGTTGCCGGGCCTGGATACCGATCACCGAGCACTTGCCGTTCAGACGGCGTGCGAGCGGCTCATAGTCGAATACCGTGCCGAAACCGGCATGTACACAGAACAACGCAGGCGTGGCACCGAGCTCGGCATTGAGGGCCAGCAGCGGCACGTTCTTGCCAGGCACGGCGGTGAGCTGCGCAATGCTCGGCTTCTGGATCAGGTCCCGCAGGCGCAGGGTGAAACCGAACTTCTTCAGGCTGCGGGACTTGGCCACCACTTGCATGCTGAGGATCGAATCACCCCCCAGCTCAAAGAAGTTATCCGTTACCCCGACCCGCTCCACTTTGAGAATGCTTTGCCAGATATCCGCCATGGCCTGTTCCAGCTCGTTGCGCGGTGCCACATATTCACTGCGTGCATCCGGCATCGGCAGGGCGTTGCGGTCCAGCTTGCCATTGGGGTTGAGCGGCAGCCGGTCGAGCACGATCAATTGCGCCGGAACCATGTACTCCGGCAGCGCCTGCTTCAAGCGCTCGCGCAGTTGCTCAACGATTCCTCCGCCCTCATCGCCGTTAAGCGTGACGTACCCAAACAGTTGATTGCCGCCAGGCCCCTCGCGCACCACGACGGCGGCATGCCCGACCTCTTGCATCTCATTGAGGCGGGCCTCGATCTCTCCAAGCTCGATACGGAACCCGCGAATTTTCACCTGATTATCCAGGCGACCGAGGTAGTCGAACGTACCGCTCTCGCGCTGGCGCACCAGGTCGCCGGTGCGGTACAGGCGGCCGCCCGGGGTAAACGGATCGGCCACGAAGCGCTCGGCCGTGAGCGCGGCACGGTTCAGATAGCCCCGTGCAACACCCTCCCCGCCCAGGTACAACTCGCCCGCGATACCCGCCGGCAGCGGGTTGAGGTCGATGTCGAGGACGTAGGCACTGCGTTGGCCCACACATTCGCCGATCGGCGCATAGATCGCCCCGCACGCCTGGCCTTCGGCAGCCTTCCAGATCAGTGGCGTGACCACGGTTTCGGTCGGCCCGTAGCCATTGATGATGTACTGCGGCTTCAGCGCCTCATGGGCCAGGGCATAACTGGCCTCTGGCACCGCGTCACCGCCAAAGCAGTAGATCCGCACCGGCGGCGGGTTGCCATCGAGCCGTGCATGTTCGGCCAACTGCAACAGGTACACCGGTGGGAACGCTGCCACAGTGACGCCGTGCTGGTGCATGGCCTCGTAGGTCTGCTCGGGGGTCCAGAGCTCGTCGTCACGCAGCAACAGGCAACCGCCGTGCGTGAGCGTCGTGAGCCAGCGCTCGTGGGCACCGTCGAA
>Ga0105251_10002256_pt1 | contig 15318 bp, 10 predicted proteins | sample KBSS64metaG_FD_80424 | JGI IMG/M metagenome (GOLD analysis project Ga0105251, IMG submission 80424) | Switchgrass rhizosphere microbial communities from Kellogg Biological Station, Michigan, USA - KBS S6-4 metaG | ecosystem: Host-associated > Plants > Roots > Rhizosphere > Soil | place...
GGAAAGCTTCTTCGGTACCTTGAAGTCGGAGTTCTTCTACCCGAATCGCTTCGAGAGCATCGAAGCCCTTCAGGCCGGAATCAGACACTACATTCACTACTACAATCATCACCGCATCAAGCTAAAGCTAAAAGGGCTGAGTCCTGTAATGTACAGAACTCAGCCCTCACGGCCTTAGCCCAAACCTGTCCAACTTTGCGGGGTCAGTTCAAATCGCGGGCGTTTTCATTCGTGGCGGACGGATCAGACGAGCCGCAGATAAATCAGCTCACGCTTGATATACGCATAGAAAATCGGCGCGGCGATCACGCCCGGAATGCCGAACGCGGCTTCCATCGCGAGCATTGCGAGAAGCAGTTCCCACGCGCGCGCCTCGATCTGGCCGCCGATGATGCGCGCATTCAGGAAGTATTCGAGCTTGTGAATGACGATCAGAAACGCGAGCGACGCGACCGCCGTGCCGAACGACACCGACAGCGAAATCCCGACGATGATCGTATTGGAGATCAGATTGCCGATCACCGGCAGCAGCCCGACGATGAACGTGACCAGCACGAGCGTCTTGGAAAGCGGCAGCCTTTCGTGAAAGATCGGCAGCGCGACGAGGAGATACAGCGCGGTGAAGACGGCGTTGATCGCGGAAATCTTGATCTGCGCGAACACGATGCGGCGAAACGCGTCTGCGAAGCGCGACACGCGTGCGATGAGCGCCGTGGACAGCGGCAAGCGGTGATGCGAGGGCCGCGGCGCGCTCACCGCGATGATCGCGCCGATGATCATACCGATCACGATGTGCCCGAAACCGCGCGCCATTTCCTTGCCGCCTTGCTGGAGCATTTCGGCGTGCCTGTGCATCAACTCGGTGGCTTTGTCCTTCATCTGGCCGGCATCGACCGGGAGATAGTTCGCGATCCAGTCCGGTACGCGCAGGCGCGCGCTCGACGTGATGGTCATCAACTGATCGAGCAGCTTTTGCAGGCTCGGCACGTCGTGTTCGAAATGTTCGATGGTGGCGACGGTGGCGCCCGTCAGCCCGCCGACGATGATGGCGGAAATCAGCCCGACCGCGATGAGCCGCGCGCCCTTGCTCACCACATGGCGCTCGATCACCGGCGAAATCATGTGTACGAGCTGGAACACAAGCATGCCGGCGAGAAGGCCGCCGAGCAGTTTCAGATCGAGCACCAGCCACATTGCGAAGAGCGCGAGGGCATAACTACCGATCTCCACCGCGGACAGCTTCGGCAAGCTCATGTCGCTCGTCAGCCTGACGTGGCGGGTGGGCAGGTCCCGTACACGCGCTTCTTCGTTGGCAGCTTCGTTGCGCTTCGGCATGACTGCGTTCCTTTCCCCTGCTGCGTAAGACGGTTATTCTTGCCGCGGCGCGCGCGGCGCATTCCAGCGGTCCCGGCTGGCGCGCCCGGCCGCGAGGCCCGGCCCGTGGTTCAGGCCGCCGATTTGGCCCGTTGCAGCAAGGGTGCCAGATATCTGCCGGTAAAACTCGCCTTCGATTTCGCGACCTGTTCCGGCGTCCCCTGAGCGATGATCTGCCCGCCGCCCGCGCCGCCTTCCGGACCGAGGTCGATCACCCAGTCAGCGGTTTTGATCACGTCGAGATTATGCTCGATGATGACGACCGTGTTGCCCTGATCTCGCAGCCGATGGATCACTTCGAGCAGCAACGCGATATCGTGGAAGTGCAATCCGGTCGTCGGCTCATCGAGGATATATAGCGTCCGACCGGTATCGCGCTTGCTCAGTTCCAGCGAAAGCTTGACGCGCTGGGCTTCGCCGCCCGACAGCGTCGTCGCGGACTGGCCGAGCCGGATATAGCCGAGACCGACATCGAGCAGCGTTCTCAGCTTGCGCGCGACCACCGGCACCGCCTTGAAGAACTCGTGCGCCGCCTCGACCGTCAGATCCAGCACTTCGCTGATGTTCTTGCCCTTGTACTGGACTTCCAGCGTCTCGCGGTTGTAGCGCTTGCCGTGGCACACGTCGCAGGGCACGTAGACGTCCGGCAGAAAGTGCATTTCCACCTTCAGCACGCCGTCGCCCTGACAGGCTTCGCAGCGCCCGCCCTTCACGTTGAACGAGAAGCGGCCCGGATCGTACCCGCGCTCCTTGGCTGCCGGCACGCCGGCGAAGAGTTCACGGATGGGCGTGAAGAGCCACGTGTAGGTGGCCGGATTCGAGCGGGGCGTGCGGCCGATCGGCGACTGATCGACGGCGATCACCTTGTCGAAATGCTCGAGACCTTCGATCGACTCGTACGGCGCGGGCTCCGTCGCCGAGCCGTACAGATGCTGCGCGACCGCGTGCTGCAGCGTGTCGTTGATGAGCGTCGACTTGCCCGAGCCGGAGACGCCCGTCACGCAGGTCAAAAGTCCGACAGGCAGATCCAGCGTCACGCGCTTCAGATTGTTCCCGTGCGCCTCGACGATGCGCAGCATGCGATCGTCCGGTTTGGTGCGCTCGGCGGGATAGCCGATGGTCCGCTTGCCCGACAGATACTGGCCGGTGATCGAGTTCGCGTCTTTCTGCACCTGAACCGGCGTGCCCTGCGCGACGATCACGCCGCCATGTTCGCCCGCGCCGGGTCCCATATCGACGACGTAATCCGCCATGCGGATCATGTCCTCGTCGTGCTCGACCACGATCACCGAGTTGCCGATATCCCGCAGATGCTTGAGCGTGCTGATGAGCCGGTCGTTGTCGCGCTGATGCAGGCCGATGGACGGCTCGTCGAGCACGTACATCACGCCGGTGAGCCCGGAGCCGATCTGCGACGCGAGCCGGATGCGCTGCGCCTCGCCGCCGGAAAGCGTTTCGGCGCTGCGTTCCAGCGACAGATAATCCAGCCCGACGTTGTTCAGAAACGAGAGCCGCGCGACGATTTCCTTGATCACTTTGTCGGCGATCTCGCCCTTCGCGCCCTCTAGGCGCAGCGTCTGGAAATAGCCGAGCGCATCGCGCAGCGGCCAGCCGCTGATTTCGTAGATGCCGCGCGCCTGGTCATTGGCGCCGACTTTGACGAAGCGCGCTTCGCGCCGCAGGCGCGTGCCTTCGCAAGCCGGGCAGGGCTGATTGTTCTGGTATTTCGCGAGTTCCTCGCGCACGGCGGCAGAATCCGTCTCGCGATAGCGTCGCTCCAGATTCGGGATGATGCCTTCGAACGCATGCTCGCGAACCGACGCGCGCCCGCGCTCATTGATGTACGAAAAGGGAATTGCCTGTTTGCCCGAGCCGTACAAGAGGATCTTGCGCACTTTCTCGGGCAAGTCTTCGAAAGGCGCGTCGATCTCGAATTCGTAGAATGCCGCGAGACTCTGCAGCATCTGAAAGTAGAACTGGTTGCGCCGGTCCCAGCCCTTCACCGCCCCCGCCGCGAGCGACAGCGACGGATGCGCGACCACACGCTTCGGATCGAAGAACGTGATCTGGCCGAGCCCGTCGCACTCGGGGCACGCGCCCATCGGATTATTGAACGAGAAAAGACGCGGCTCCAGTTCCGGCAGCGAGTACGAGCAAATCGGGCACGCGAACTTCGAGCTGAAGAGCTTTTCCTTGTCCGTGTCCATTTCGAGCGCGATCGCGCGGCCATCGGCGAGACGCAGCGCGGTCTCGAACGATTCCGCGAGGCGCTGCTTCATGTCCGGGCGCACTTTCAGGCGGTCGATCACGACGTCGATCGTGTGCTTGTCGTTCTTCTTGAGCTTCGGCAGGGAATCGACTTCGTAGATTTTCGCGACGCCCTCGTTTGCCGTGCCGCCGCCCGAGCGGATGCGAAAACGGATGAAACCCTGCGCCTGCATTTCCTCGAACAGTTCGACATGCTCGCCCTTGCGATCCGCCACCACCGGCGCGAGGATCATCAGCTTGGTTTCTTCAGGCAGGGCGAGCGCGGCATCGACCATTTGCGAGACGCTTTGCGCCTCCAGCGGAATCAGATGATCCGGGCAATACGGCGTACCGACGCGCGCGTACAAAAGACGCAGATAGTCGTGGATTTCCGTCACGGTGCCGACGGTGGAGCGAGGATTGTGCGACGTGGCCTTCTGCTCGATGGAAATGGCAGGCGACAAACCTTCGATCAAATCGACGTCCGGCTTTTCCATCAACTGCAAAAATTGCCGCGCATACGCCGAGAGGCTTTCCACGTAACGGCGCTGGCCTTCCGCATAAAGGGTGTCGAACGCGAGCGACGACTTGCCCGACCCGGACAGACCCGTGATCACGATCAGCTTGTGGCGCGGCAAGTCGAGATTGACGTTCTTCAGATTGTGGGTACGAGCCCCACGAATGCGAATTTCTTCCACGAGTTCGTTCCGGCGTTTTTTCGGATGCTTTCGGATGATTTCAGCGGCGCTTTCATCGGCCCGGACGGGCCATACAGCCATTGCCGGGCGGAAAGAGAGGGAACCAAACCTGCTACTATAACGACTTTTGAAGGGCGCAGCTCCCGGGCCCGAGGGCCGGATGCACGTCAATCGGCCGGCGCGGGGACTTGCAGGCCATGTGCGGAGCGAGCGCTGGCGCAACGAGCCGTACGCCCAGGCGATTCGTTCCATATAGTGCCGTTACGAGCAAGAACAAGGCGACCGCGCCTGCCTGCGCCGCAGGCCAGGCCAGACGCGACCCTCATCCTTTTCCCGTTTCTGATGTCCAATCCGTCTGCCACGTCTACACGTCTCTCCGCGCCGGAGCTGCGCGCGACCGTGTCGCTCGCCGCCATCTTCGCACTGCGCATGCTCGGTCTGTTCATGATCATGCCGGTGTTTTCCGTCTACGCGAAAACCATCCCCGGCGGCGACAACGTGCTGCTCGTCGGCATCGCGCTGGGCGCCTACGGCGTCACGCAGTCGATGCTCTATATCTTCTACGGCTGGATTTCTGACAAGTTCGGGCGCAAGCCGGTCATCGCGTTCGGCTTGCTCGTGTTCGCGCTCGGGAGCTTCGTCGCGGCCATCGGGCATTCGATGGCGTGGATCATCGCCGGGCGCGTGATTCAGGGGATGGGCGCGGTGTCGTCGGCGGTGATCGCGTTCATCGCCGATCTGACTCACGAGGAAAACCGCACCAAGGCGATGGCGATGGTCGGCGGCAGTATCGGCGTGTCGTTCGCGGTGGCGATCGTCGGCGCGCCGATCGTTTTCCACTGGGTCGGCATGAGCGGACTGTTTACGGTGATCGGCGTGCTGTCGATCCTCGCGATCGGCGTCGTGTTCTGGATCGTGCCGGATCCGCCGGCGCATCCAGTCCACGTCAAGGCGCCGTTCGCGGAAGTCCTGCACAACGTCGAGCTGCTGCGTTTGAACTTCGGTGTGCTCGTGCTGCACGCCACCCAGACGGCGCTCTTTCTCGTCGTGCCGCGCATGCTGGAGGAAGGCGGGCTGCCGGTCGCGTCGCACTGGAAGATTTACCTCCCTGTGATGGCGCTCGCTTTCGTGATGATGGTTCCGGCGATCATCGCCGCAGAGAAACGTGGAAGAATGAAGAGCGTCATGCTGGGCGCGATCGGGCTTATCCTGATCGGCCAGTTGTTATTGGGCGCCGCTCCCCATACGCTGTGGTCCGTGGCCGCCATTCTGTTCGTGTACTTTCTCGGCTTCAACGTGCTCGAGGCGTCGCAGCCGTCTCTGGTGTCGAAGCTCGCACCGGGCACGAGAAAGGGCGCGGCGGCGGGCGTGTACAACACGACACAGTCGATCGGCCTTGCGCTTGGCGGGGTGATCGGCGGCTGGCTGCTCAAGCTCGACGGGCCGAGTGCGGTCTTCTTCGCCTGTTCGGGGCTGGTGCTCGCATGGCTCGTTGTCGCAGCATGGATGAAACCGCCGCCGCGCAGGGCCGAGCGCGTGGCCTGACAGATAGTTGAACCATCGAATCAAAGCCGGCTGGTATGGGCGAATCCACGTCTGAAGACCGGATCGTTCCAATCCCAGCATTCGGCTGACAGTTAGCAAGGAATCTACCGGAGAAATCATGGCATCAGTCAACAAGGTCATTCTCGTGGGCAATCTGGGCGCGGACCCGGAAACCCGCTACCTCCCGAGCGGCGACGCCGTGGCCAACATCCGTCTCGCGACGACGGACCGCTACAAGGACAAGAGTTCCGGCGAATTCAAGGAACTCACGGAGTGGCATCGCGTGGCGTTCTTCGGCCGGCTCGCGGAGATCGTGAACGAATATCTGAAGAAGGGCTCGTCGGTGTATATCGAAGGCCGTATCCGCACGCGCAAATGGACCGACCAATCGGGCCAGGAGCGCTATTCGACGGAAATCGTCGCGGACCAGATGCAGATGCTCGGCGGCCGCGGCGGCGCGGTTGGCGGCGGCGATGAAGGCAGCTACAGCCGAAGCGCGCCGATGGAGCGTTCCGGCGGCGGCGGGCGCGCGCCTGCGAGCGGACGCCCGAGCGGTGGCGGAGCGGGAGGCGCAGGCGCCGGTTCGAGCCGCCCGAGCGCGCCGGCGGGCGGCGGCTTCGACGACATGGACGACGATATCCCGTTCTGACGAACAGGAAACGATTTGCGCATCGAAAGGATGGGCCTCCGGCTGAATTAGCCCGAGGCCCATTTTTTCGCTTCGGCAAGGCGCTTTCCGAATTATCGCGCGCGCTCCCCCTTTTCTCGCCGGACATATTAATCTCTCGATATGCGTGGGGCGAACGGCGATGTCTAATCGGACTTCTCCTATGGCCTGTGATTTATTCGCGTCCTATTTTTGAAGTAATTATTCAAGAGAATAAAGAACATCATTTTGCTTGATGTCATTGATTTAGGCATTTTCACCGTATTTGATCATCGATTTTGTCGAGCACAGATTCGGGTAAAAGCGCGCCTATCGATTACCGTCTCGGATTAATCCGCTGAGCAGGTCGACCCAAGCAAACTCACCAAGACCAGCAACTTCAATGGGGGCCTCTTGAAGCTTCGAATAATATTGGCTGACGATCATCCTTTCGTACTCCTTGGGATGAAAGCGCTCTTTGCCGCAGACCGTGGAATTGAGGTCGTCGGCGAGGCAAATAACGCGAGCACTTTGCTGGCCGAGCTTGCCGTCAAGTCATGCGACGTTTTGGTCACGGACTTCGCCATGCCCGAGCCGGGTGGAGATGCGAATGACGGCCTTCGTCTCATCCGCAAAGTGCGTCAGGATTTCGAAAACGTCAGCATCGTCGTGCTCACTAGCGTCAGCAATGTCGCGATTCTGCGCTCCATCTTGAACGCCGGCGCGATGAGCCTCGTCAGCAAGGCCGAGCCGATCGAACTCGTTGGGACGGCCGTGCGGCATGCGAGCGTCGGACGTCGCTTCGTGAGCGCGTCGTTTCTCGCCGCGCTCGCGGAGGCGGGCACGGAGACGGACTTTTCGGCCGAGGAGCCGCGCCTTTCGCCGAGAGAGATCGAAGTCGTCCGCCTGTTTGCCAAAGGTCATTCAATTACAGAGATCGCGAGAGAGCTCGAGCGCGACGTCCGCACCATCAGTCGCCAGAAGCGCGACGCGATGAATAAGCTCGGCGTACGAAACGATCCCGGATTGTTCGCATTCGTTCGCGCGCGCGGACTCGGATGAATTTTGTTGTGCGTTTTTCATTTCAGATGCGTCTTATGTATCTAAATAATTCGGTATCCGATGCTTATGTTTCATTTCCGGATTCAGAATCGGGTCCGCAGTTCGATAAGGGGTTGGAGTCAATGGAGTTCGGGAACGGGAGCCAAGTGTTCTCGCACGCTAAACGGATAAGACTGGCGATAGCGGATGACCATCCTCTCGTCATCCTTGCAGTCGAGCGTTTTGCCGGGAATTTTCCCAGTGTGGAAGTGGTGAGTCGTAGCACGAATTCGACACAGCTCGAAGAGTCGCTGGCTCGCGGCGAATGCGACGTAGCGATCATCGACTTCTTCATGCCGGGCGGGCGCTACGGTGACGGCATCGACCTGATTCAGCATATAGCGAACCGGTATCCCGAAGTTCGCATCGTCGTCCTGTCACGCAACGACGACGCCTCGATCGTGAAACAAGCACTGGAGGCAGGGGCGCATGCGTTCCTGAGCAAGGAGGACCGGCTCGACCTGATCTACGTGGCCATTGTTTCGGCCATCGCCAATGAGACCTACCTCGGACCAGGCATTCGCCGAATGCTGGCACTCGCGGACTCTGAAAGTCATGCACGCTTCATTCGTCAGAGACTCACGAGTCGTGAGCTGGATGTAATCGAGCGCTATGCCCGCGGCGCGAACGTCACCGAGATCGCGAAGGAACTCGACCGTAGTGTGAAGACAATCAGCGCGCAGAAGTGTGCGGCCATGCGAAAGCTCGATCTGTCGACCGACGCTGATTTGTATCGATTCATCGCAGATAGCGGCTTGATCTAAGGCGGACTGGGCAGCGCGGGGGCGGTTAGCAGTAAAGGCCGGCAAGGAGACAGCGCTCAGTCGGTCGACGACTGTGGCGCGCCGGACAACTTCAACAGAACGCACAAACAATGACAACAAAAACGCTGAAACGAGCGATTGTTGCGGACGACCATCCGGTTGTCATCAAAGGAATCCAAAGCTTCCTGGAGCAAGACGGCGCGATACGAGTGGTCGCTACCGCGCGGGACACGCTGGAGCTTGCGGAGGCGGTCGATACGACGCCGTGCGACTTCGTTTTCTCGGATATCGGCATGCGCGGTATCGACGGCGAAAGCAGTTCGATCGCTTTTCTTCGGCGTTTGGCGTGGCAGGAACGACGCCCGAAGGTCATCGTCCTGACGATGATTTCACAGACGCGAATGCTGGCGGGCCTGGTTCAACTCGGCGTGGATGGCCTGATCGACAAGCGCGACGGACTCGAATACTTGCGCGACGCGATATCGGTGGCTGAGGCGGGCGGCTGCTTCCTTTCGCCGCGCGTGGAGGCGGCGGTGAGTCATCTGCCGGCGACATCGCCGGCGCGCGCAGGCGTATTGAGCCGGCGAGAGTGGGAAGTATTTCAGCTCTATGCACGCGGCCTTCTCATTCACGAAATCGCGGATCACTTCGGGCGAAGCCGCAAGACAATCGCGACGCAGAAGCGAAGCGGCATGCGCAAGCTGGGCCTCGAAAGCGAAGAGGAAATGGTTGCATATCTGCAGCAGGTCGGATTGATCTGAGTCGGCGTGGCCGTCAGCAACGCCCGATTCTAAAGCAAATTGGGACGGTTCTTATTCGATTCCGATGCATTGCGGATCAGACTCAACTCATTTGCTTCGACAGGCAAGCATGAAGCGCGTTGGCATTCGTCCGTCAAAAGCGGTGGACTGACATCGTGGGCTTGCCCGGCCGGCCACGCAGCTTTCGTTGCACGCGTCGGCCTCGTATCCGAGGGGTTCGAATTGAGATTCCTGTTCGCACGTTGTCTGCTTCTACTCGCCCTGATCAGCGTGACTGTCCCGCTATCCAGCCAGGCAGCCGAGTCGCATGTTCACACGAGGGCCTCACAGCCAACAGCTGGCGTCCGGGCCGAACCGAAGAGCGCAGCAGCCACGCTGAATCTCGACGAACCCGAGCGCAGTTATCTGCGCACGTTGAAGCCCGTCGCCGTCGGATTGATCGAGGCAACGGGCGACTCCGCCGATGAGTCGCTCCAGCGGCCAGAAGTCGCACTGGAAGACATCGAGAAATCGCTCGGCGTCACGTTCCAACCGAAGCACTTCAGCGATTGGGCAAGGGCCGCGTCGGCCTTTCAGCGGGGCGAGATCGACATGATCGTCGCGCCGAGCCCGCCGGAAAGGCTTAACTACGCCATGCACTCCGAGTTGCATCCGCTCGATCTGCTCATCGGGCGCGCATTCGCGCAATCGGGGGCGTCGCAATCCGGAGGCCCGCAGACGGCTGGATCCGCCGGCTGGAACGTCACGGCGTTGCGTCTGCTGCCGGCGCTCATCGGCATTGCCGCCGTGCTGTTAGTCACGCTGCGCGCCTTCATTCGACTGCAACAGGAAATGAACCGGCGCATCGAAACGGAGCAGCGTCTCGGGACGCAACTCAGTTTTCAGCAAACCATGATGGAGGTGGTTCCGTACCCGCTCGTCGCGAAGGACATGCAGAACCGCTACATCATGGTGAATCGCGCCTTCGAGGAAGTGCTCGGGGTGCAGCGCGAAGACATTATCGGGCGCACGAGCCTCGAGGTGACGGCGTGGGGTGAAGCGCATAGCCGCGTGCTGAATGAACTGACAGGTACGACGCTGGCCACCGGTCAGCGACAGGAAGTCGAAGCTGAGTTCCTCGACAATCAGAATCACCCGCGGTGCGGCCTTTTCTGGACCGGCGCATTCACGGCATTGAACGGGGAGCGAGCGGGCGTCGTCGGCACGATGATCGACATCACCGATATCCGCGACGCCGAAACCCGCGCGCGGCAAACCGAGCGGCGGCTTCGCGACGTGACGCGATCGCTGCCGGCAGTCGTGTTCCAGTTGCGGCGCGCAAGCGACGGCACATACAGCCTTCCCTATATCGACGGCGATACCCGGCAGTTGCTCGCACTGGACGTCGTCGCACTGGCTGACGATCCGATTCACGCGTTGACGCGCATTCACGCCGACGACAGCGCGCGTCTGCTCGAAGAAATCGAAGCGTCGGCGCGCACACTCGAGCCGCTGCATACCGAGTTTCGCTCAACGGTGGAAGGCGTTACCCGCTGGATTCGCGCCGACCTCGTCGCGCAGCGTGAGGACGACGGGGCCGTGGTCTGGAGCGGCTATTGGGCCGATGCCAGCGTGGAGCGCGCCCGCGCGGACGAACTCGCCCGAGCACGGGATATCGCCGAAGCCGCGTCGCGCGCGAAGGACGACTTCCTGGCGATGATGAGTCACGAGATCCGCACGCCGATGAACGGCGTTTTGGGGCTCGTCGAAGTGCTCCAGAACACGCCGATGAATTCCGATCAGTCGCAGATGCTCGGCATGATTCAGGATTCCGCGAGTGCGCTCCTGCAGATCCTGGACGATCTCCTCGACTATTCGAAGATCGAGGCCAACCGGTTGACGATCGAGTCGACTCCGATCGATTTGCGCGAACTCGTCGATAGTGCGGTCGGCCTGCTCGCCGGAAGGGCGCACGAAAAGGGTCTTCGCGTGCGTGTCGACGTGGCGCCGGAAGTGGCTGCGACGGTAAGGGGCGACAGCGTGCGCCTGAGGCAGGTTCTCTTCAACCTGATGAGTAACGCGATCAAGTTCACGATCAAGGGCGATGTCGCGCTCCACGTACGCGCGATCGAGCAGGGCGCATCGGAACAGGTGATCGAACTATGTGTGAAGGACACCGGCATCGGGATTGCCGCGGAGGCTCAGCAAAGCCTGTTCGAGCCGTTCGTGCAAGCGGAGACTTCCACGACGCGCCGCTTCGGCGGCACCGGGCTCGGGCTGACGATCTGCAATCGTCTCGTCGAATTGATGGGCGGCGCGATGAGTCTCGAAAGCGCGATCGGCGTCGGAACGGCGATGACCGTTCGTCTCGCAATGCCCATCGAAACGTTGCGATATCAGATCGACGGGTTGCGCGGAAAGCGGGGCATCGTCGCGATCGACGACGACCGAGTAGCGGCAGCGCTCATGCACTATGGCGAGGCGCTCGGTCTCGCGTTGCAGCGCTACACGCCCAACGAACTCGCGCGGTCGCAGCCGGGGTCGCTCGACGACATCGAGATCGTCTTTCTGAGCGATACGCACACGCTCGCGCTTCCGCTCGGTTCGCGCGTGATTCACATGACCGAAAAGCCAAAGCCCACCGGATACCGGATTCTCGAAGATGACATCCGCGTGAGCGTCAATCCGATTTCATGGCACGGGCTTGGCGCGGCTTGCGTCGCAGCATTGACAGGCATGCCGCAGATCGCATCGGGACTCACGCTCCGCCACGAAGCAAAGATGGCGGCGCCGGACCGGGAAGACGCACTGCGCAGCGGCAAACTCGTGCTTGTGGCCGAGGATCATCCGGTGAACCAGGAACTGATCCGTCATCAGCTCTCGCTGCTCGGTTTCGCCTGCGATGTCGTGCACGATGGTGCCGAGGCGTACGCCGCGCTGGCGGATACGCGCTATGGCTTTCTGATCACGGACTGCCACATGCCGAACATGACGGGGTACGAACTGGCGCGTCGGATCCGGGCCGATGAAGCCGGCACGACGCGTCGCCTGCCGATTCTCGGCATCACGGCGAGCACCGCGCCCGACGAACTGCAGCGGTGCCGCGACGCGGGCATGGATGACCGGCTCGTCAAGCCGACCCGGCTCGCGACGTTGCGCGAACATCTGAACCGCTGGTGGGTGACCGAGGCTGCCGCGCCCGAGACCGGCGCGCATTCACCGCAAGCTACCGACGTGCCGGCGCGCGACGACGATGATCTCGACCTGAGCGCGATGGCTCAGCTATGGGGGAGTGAAACGACCGTGAAGGCATTGCTGGACGCGTTCGTATCGTCGTTCCGCGAGGATCTCGTGACGCTTCGGCAGTTGCTCGATCGCGGCACGGTGGACGATCTACGGGATTGGCATCATCGTGTCGTCGGGGCGGCCAGCGTTTTGCAGTATCGGCCGCTGCTTGGTGCGCTGAAGGATTTTCGTCGGGATCTGCATGTGAAGACCCGCGACGCACGCCGGCGCGAAGGCTTTGCCTTGATCGCGCGATGCGAACAACTCGTCGAGCGCATCCAGGCGAAAGGTGCCGCACTTGCTTGATGGGGCGACGTGGCGCAACGGCGCCGCGTCCGCCTCCTTCTTAATCCAGAAATGTCTCGGGACTCGCATCGACCGGTTCGCGGTCGCGGAAGTGGGCCAGCGCGAAGTCCACGAATGTGCGCGTCTTGGCCGGCACGTGTCGGCGTCCCGGGTAGACAATCGACACTTCCTTGTCCGCATCCTTGAGCGTATAGCCCGGCAGCAGGCGCACGAGCGAACCCGTTTCGATGTCCTGCGCCACATAGCTCTCCGGCAGCACCGCGATTCCCATTCCTGAAAGCGCCGCTTGCCGCAACATGTGCGAGCTGTTCACGGTGTATGCCGGATCGAGGGCGACGCTTTCCTCCACGCCCGAAGGTCCGACAAAGGACCACGTCGATCCATGAATATCCGCGGTTGGCGCGAGAAACGCGTGTGCCGCCAGCAACGCCGGACGGTCGGGCGCACGGCGCCGCGAAAGATAGGCCGGCGATGCGACGAGCACGGCCGCCACTTTCACCAGCGGGCGGTTGATCAGCATGCCGCTGTTGACGAGATGCGGCACGACGATGCCGACGTCGAAGCCTTCCGCGACGAGATCGACCGGACGATGCAACAGCGTCACACGGAGCTTCACATTCGAATATCGCTCCATGAATCCGCGCAGCATCGGCGTGAGCCCGAGCAATGAAAAAGATGCCGATGCCACCAGCTTGAGCGTGCCCGAGGGATCGACGGAGCTGGTTCCCACCGATGCCTCGATCGTCTCGATCTGATCGATCACCACACGGCAGCCTTCGGCATAAGCGCGCCCGGCCTCCGTGAGAGAGACGCTGCGCGTGGTTCGGTTCAGCAAGCGCGTGTTGAGATGCGCTTCGAGCAGTGAGACGTAGCGCGTTATCACGGCGTTGGAGAGATCGAGCGCGGCAGCGGCGCGGCCGAATGACTCTGTTTCCGACACCTTAAGAAAGACGCGCATCGCTTGAAGTTGATTCATTGGGCGAGCGATTTGAGAAACGCTTTTAGACGCTTCGAGTATGCGAAGGAGGCAAGCGGTTGGAGCGCAGCCTCGCGTGCGCGATGTTATAGCGCAAAGGGATGTTCGGAAATCGGAGGCTTCTGATCTCGATCAGGTGTCTCAATGTAACCACTGTCGTATGTGTGCAACTAAACCCTCACAACGCACCGGCGACGACCGTGTGATGCGATCTGTAAGTTCAGGCGCCGTAAGTATTTATCCATATCGAAATTACATTTTTCGAATTATTCGAAAAGGCTTTTGTGTTTCGTTTGGTCGTTTCTCAAAAAGACCGGGCAATAAACTTTGTCGTGCCGAATATCGGTGCTGAGCTAAACGAGCAAAGAGGCAATCCAAGCTCGACAGGCGTTCGGCCTGAAGCAACCCATCGAGTCTCACGACTCAGCAAAGGAACTCGCATGAAAAAGAATTTGATCGTCACGGCCATCGCAGCTCTGGCCGCATCGTTCGCAGGCGCTGCGAACGCGCAAAGCAGCGTCACGCTGTATGGTTTGATCGACGCAGGCTTCACGTACGTGAATAACGTGCCGGCTACGGATGGCTCCGATAGCATCAAGGGCAGCTCGTTCCAAATGAAGGGCGGCAACGTGCAGATGAGCCGTTGGGGCCTGCGCGGCACCGAAGATCTGGGCGGCGGCATGAAGGCGATCTTCACGTTGGAGAACGGCTTCGACGTGACCAACGGCACCTCGATTGGCGGCAGCGGCTTCGGCCGTCAGGCTTTCGTCGGCCTGTCGACCAATGCAGGTACGGTAACGCTGGGTCGCCAGACCGACTCCGTGACCGACTACCTCGGCCCGCTTAGCGCGACTGGCACGTGGGGCGGTACGTACTTCGCGCACCCGGGCAATCTGGATAACCTGAACGGCGACGACTTCCGCGAGAACAACTCGATCAAGTTCCAAAGCGCGAACTACGCCGGCTTCTCGTTCAGCGGCCTGTATGGCTTTTCGAACGTGGGTAACTTCGCAGCGAACCGTGCATACAGCATCGGCGCGGGCTACGCGAACGCTGGTCTGAAGCTCGGCCTCGCATACATGCAAGGGAACGGTGTCGGCGGCAATGCTCGGGGTGCGATTACGGACTTCGTGTTCCTGAACAACGACGACAACCAAGTCGCCACCGACGTTCGTCAGCGCACGTTCGGCGCGGGCGCGAGCTATTCGATTGGCGCTGCGACGTTCGGCGCGTTGTGGACGCAGACCCGTCTGGATCGTAACTCGTCCGACGGTTCGGTTATCACCAACAACTACGAAGTCAACGGTCGTTACGCGCTCACCCCGGCATTGTCGCTGGGCGCTGCGTACACGTACAGCCGCTACCGCGACAGCTTCTTGAGCGACGCCGCGGTCCATGCGCACCAGTTCGGCCTGCAGACGGACTACGCGTTGTCCAAGCGCACTGACATCTATGCTGAAGGCGTAGTGCAGATCGCCAGCGGCGGTGACGAAGGCGTGTATCCGGCTGCCGGCATCAATGGCGTTCCGACTTCGACGAGCAGCCGTCAAGTCGTTCTCTCGACGGGTATCCGTCACCGCTTCTAAAGCCATCGGAGCAATACCGAGCTTTAGCTAGTTAGAAAAGGGCGCCGCAA
>Ga0105251_10002257_pt1 | contig 15310 bp, 16 predicted proteins | sample KBSS64metaG_FD_80424 | JGI IMG/M metagenome (GOLD analysis project Ga0105251, IMG submission 80424) | Switchgrass rhizosphere microbial communities from Kellogg Biological Station, Michigan, USA - KBS S6-4 metaG | ecosystem: Host-associated > Plants > Roots > Rhizosphere > Soil | place...
AGCGTCCCCTTACGCGAGTTATCCCGGCAATATGCATATCGTCAACGGTGCGGAGATAGCGCGGGGTCAAAAAGCGCCCGAGACGCTGGGCGTCAGAGCGGTTGATGATGCGACCTTTGAGGTGACCTTAACCCAGCCGAATGCGGCGTTTTTGGCCATGCTGGCGCACCCGTCTCTGGTTCCGCTCGATAAAGTCCTCATTTCGCGCTACGGCGACAAGTGGACCAAACCGGAACATATGGTAACCAGCGGGCCCTACAAGCTGTCGCAGTGGGTGGTGAACGAGCGTATCGTCGCAGAGCGCAATCCGCGTTACTGGGATAACGCGCATACCGTCATCAATAAGGTGACCTATCTGCCGATAAGCTCTGAAGCCGCCGATATCAACCGCTACAAAGCGGGGGAGATCGACATCGTCTATACCGTGCCGATTAACCAGTTCGCCCAGCTTAAAAAAACTCTGGGCGAACAGCTGAATGTTTCGCCGCAGCTGGCGACCTACTATTACCAGTTCAATACGACCCGGCCGCCGTTTAATGACCCGCGCGTACGGCGGGCGCTGAATATGGCCCTCGATAAAGAGATTATCGCGGAGAAGGTACTGGGGCAGGGGCAGCGTCCTGCCTGGCTTGTCAGCCAGCCTGATATCGGTGGGGTGAAGCTGCACAATCCCGAATATGCCCGCTGGTCGCGCGATAAACGTATCGCCGAGGCGAAAAAACTGTTGAGCGAGGCCGGGTATAATGAGACCCATCCGCTGGTATTTAATTTGCTCTATAACACTTCGGAATCGCACCAGCGAATTGCCATCGCCGCCAGCTCAATGTGGAAAAAGAATCTTGGCGTCGAGGCGAAGCTGCAAAATCAGGAGTGGAAGACCATGCTCGACACCATGCACACGCATAATTTTGACGCCTTGCGCTACGCGTGGATTGCCGACTATGACGATGCCGCGACTTTTCTCAATACCTTCCGTACCGGCGATAGTGAAAATACCACTCAGTACAGTAATCCAGCCTACGATGAGGCGTTGCGCAATGCGGCAAAAGCGTCTGATACCGCGGCGCGGGGTCAGTTCTACCAGCAGGCGGAGGATTTACTAGGCCAGGATGTCCCGGCTATTCCGGTCTATCACTATGTGCGTACCCATCTGGTGAAGCCATGGGTCGGGGGTTTTACGCCGGATAAACTGGGGTATTACTACACCAAAGATATGTACATCAAAAAACATTAGGTCGGCGCGGGTAGTTTGCGCTGAATTTCTGCGCAAACTGCCTGAATTTCAGACGAATAACACGTTTTTGCTTATTTTTAAGCCGATTGAACAAATTGATGCTTTACAGCCTCAACAGAGGTGTTTATAGTGCGCCCCATACCGGAAGCGTGGCCGAGCGGTTGAAGGCACCGGTCTTGAAAACCGGCGACCCGAAAGGGTTCTAGAGTTCGAATCTCTACGCTTCCGCCAAATAAAACAAGGGGTTACCGAAAGGTAACCCCTTGTTGCTTTTGGCACTTAGAATATTCAGTTAGAATATTCGTGAGTGCAAAAGTCAAAAAAATCCCGCCGAAGCGGGTTTTTTTATGCCTGTTTTTCAAGAAGTGGGGCATCAAGAGAAGGCGTTATCTTCACTTTTCTGTCATATACCAAAACCTGACTTTCGGTTTTGTGCCCGGAGAAAAGCTGCTTATCGCGGCTGCTTCCTTCATAGTCAGAAATGCCTTTAGCTTTGATGTCGTGAAAGTTGCAACCAAACGTTGAACCTGCTTTTTGCTCCGCAGTTCTCTTTGCATCGTTCCACCAGTTATTCAGTGTTTTTGTGATTACCTTGCTTCCCTTGCTGGTGGTTATTACAAACTCAGATCCTGGGGCGCTGGTGTTGCGGGCTAACTGGATAGCAGAACGAAGACGCGGCGACCATTCTTTAATCTGTTTTGCTCAGTTACTGAGCAATTTGCTCCTCTGTTAATTAGTTATTAGTCATCTTTCCTTCCCTTATTTTCATCAACTATTACGCAGCAGCGTTGCGCGGACGTGAAAAGAGGTGCCATCAGCTTTTCTTGCTTTGGACCGTATAATCGCCAGTTACCGCGACCGCCTTCAGCGTCATAGCCTGATACCGATTTACTTGCGTGCCATTTCTTCCATCTCCCCTTGTCATAAACGACATCTTTTTCAAACATCCCGTCTTTAATTGTCATTCGATATGCTCGGGTACAATAAACACCGTCCCTGACATTCCAGCAGTTAACCCGAAATTCAACTCTGTGAATATCCAGCATTTCGCGCGGGTTGGCTTCTTCTGTTAATTTAATGGTCACTTGTCATCCTCCACAGCAACACCATCTTTGAACGTCAAAAAATGCTCACCATCTGCAAAACCAGATAATCCTGGAGCCATGATTGACGGGCCGATGTTTCTAAAATGCAGGCTGTAATCACCGTCATTGCCTATATCCTTGACGTGCTTGCCGTTATAACCGTGGACAGTTTCAAGAACTGTGTAAAATGCACCTCCAGCCGCTTTGAATTCTTTAAAGGCCTTTTCAAAACGCTTCCAGACTTTCTTTTGTGCAGGGATTAACTCTACCAATTTTTCAAGCGTTGCCATCACTCAGTCCCGCCTTTATATTTGAGGCTCGGTCGAGACTCTCATTTTCCGCCAGGATTAGCGTTCCTGCTTTTGCCAAGTCGCGACGAACGTCTGGAGCGTACGTTTAGTGATTTGCTCATTTGTTGTAACCCCTTAATTTTCTCTATGATCCAATTTTGTAATCAGTTCAATTTCCACTTTGTCGTATTTGCTTATTTTAAATAACAGCACCTGACCTAACGGGCAGGTAGATAAAGTGTCCCAATATTCGCCAGGCTGTGGCTGTATTGTTTTTAATTTTTCAAGGCAAGTGGGGCAGTTATACGCAATAAGTTTTATCCCGTTTTGTTTTGCTACAGCAAGCCATGATTTATAATAATGGGATAATGAGTTAATTACCTTATTCATTATTCCTACCGGTTTCGTTTTTCTCCCTTTCTTGATTCCAGGCTTTTGCCATAAATTCATTACTGAAATCCATTTCAGGGGCTTGAACAAAACAGATATAAGCTTCTTAAAGGATGCTGGATCGTTAGGTGCCCCTGTTGCACTGTGTAAAAGTCAGAGTAGGGGCATGTTTTTACAGGAAGCATGGAAATCATTTTATCCGGTTTCTATCCTGCTTATATGCATTATTTTTTATTCCCAGTAGTTTTATCTGTCATTTAAAATTACAGAAATGGTCGCACTGCTATCAGTATAAAGATAATTTCAGACGTCCAGATAAATCATTTTTTAAACTATTTGTATTAATAGGATTTATTCATTTGTTGAATGGATGCGAACTCGTTTGGTCTTGCCATCTTGACGCTGTGAGAGCACATATTCTATTCTATCCTAGACCGCAGGGGATATTGGGTGCTGGGATCGATTATTGATTAGCGAAATACTGGATGGAACCACGATGCAATTACCAGGACAGGATGAGTTTTCTGATTTTTTTGCTGCCTATGATGATGAACAAGCCACTTTAAGGCGTAAGTTTTTTTTGGAAAAATATAAAGAACCGTGGCTGTCTGAGTCTGCATTGGGAGATTATCAAGCGCTGTTCATGAGTATCTACGGAATTAATATTGACTGGAAAGAGGGGACTTTTAGTCTGCTTGAGGCACTTTCAGATAATCAGGGAGAGAAGGCTATCAAAGTCAAATTCGATTATGACAGTGATATTGAAACAGCAACGATAAGTTTGGTTGATGGGCAGTATGTGTTTCATCACTACCCAATGGGAAGTGATGGTTTTGATATAGAACTGGTGCGCATTGAGCATATATTGGCTAATAGTGGATATACTTTGCGGGTATATCAGGACAGCACTTTTAGTGATACATTATCGTTCTTACTCATTCCGTCAGATGAGTGGGAACGTGTTGAACAGCATTATAGTCCAGAGCATATCTCTGCATACTTCGTTCAGTATGGAAAACAACTTGTTATTCCTGAGGTTGCTGTTCCAGTTGTTAATTATGTGCCATCCATTAAACAAGAGGCATCAAATGTCCCTGCTTTGTTTAATGTTCAAGGTTGCCGTATTTGTTTTTTAAGTGTAATGCTAATTGCATTTGCAATTTATATTTTGTGGAATATCCTGACGAAAATAGAACCTTTATCATCAGGCCAACCTTCTGGCTGTGAAAATGTACAAGATATATACTCAAAATTACGTCCAGAAGTAGCCGAGCCATTAAAAGAAAAAATGCGTAAGAGTTTGGATTGTAAATGATGTTTTTTCAATTTAAGAAAATTACACTAGTTGATAGGTAATAGAGATATATTTAATTTGACATTGTGTGAGCGAAATAGCAATAACATATATACTCTTGAGGTGGGGAGTGAAGAGGTTTTTGTCTTATTTATACAGGAAAAGAAGAAGAGTTTTTTATTTTTTAGTTATCATGGTTGTTATTAATTTTGCTGCTGCAAATCAAAAATACTACGCTTTTAATTTGTTGTCATTACTTATCATGGTGCTCTGGTCTGTTATCCTTATTTCCGGCATGCAAACTGATGATATAGTAAATAAATCTATTTCTTGAACCAGTTATATACTTTTAGCAAATCCACGAGGCTAATATAAAAGCGAATTGCTGCAGCTACAGCAAAAGAGTTTGTGATCAGAAAACCAATAACATTTTTCATATAATTGTCGAAGAAATCTACTTTTTCATTCGTTGTGTTAATTACTAAATATGCTGATGTTATAGCTGCTACAAAAAATAAAGCACAGTCAGAGCCATATTTTAATATGGCTTTATGTGTTTTATATGTATGTACTGCAAGTGAAAGACCATATATTATAGGGAGAACGAAAAGAATAGGCAGTCTGTTGTCAACAACAATAGAGCCTATTAGATAAATGAAATATAATCCTGTAATCAACCATGTAAAAGTCTTACATGCTGTTTTGGCCTTTTTACTGGATGAAAAAGTATGTTTTTTGATAGACATTAGATATCCAATACTTGGCTATGATTTTATATGTAAATCAATTTATCATAATGGTAAGAACAGTTCTACAAATTACAACTTTATGTTTTGCCGTGATATCTCGACGGCTGAAAATGAGAGATAGATCTACGATTTTGCGTTGGTGGTATTGCAGGAGTGAAATCAATGTTCTTATCAACATCTGACTTTGCTTGTTTAAGACGACTTGGGAAACGAACGGTTTCACTACTGTCTGATCCGGTGCCATAGCATTCTTCTCGTGGTGGTTTTTGAATGCTGCTAAATTTTACTCGTTTCTCATGCTCAGAGCGTGGAACGTAGCTCCCCAACACCTCATCGAAGACATAGTTTTCTGCGATACGTTTGTCATGGTCAGTATCAGTGGTATCGGGTTTCCTTCTGGTCCATACAAATCTCTCTTTGAAGAAGCCTACCACAAGTAGTGTAAAACGATTAAACATACCATTCTGGCGTGGTTTAACTTGCTTTCTATTGTTCATGGGAGCGCGGTTCTTCGCTCTGGTGTTTTGAGAAGAAGGGGTTTTCAGTTTAGTGGCTTTATTTTGTTCAGGAGCAACCAGAACAGGGGATTTCTTCCCTGCGGCACTTAATTTGCTGATCTATTTAGGATCACGGTAAGATTTTACGGCTGGTCTTTTGCTGGAATTGAATCAGAACATACATTCAAAAAAAGAACGTTTGGAGCTGATTGAAAAAATAAGCCAGAAAGCAGATGACTCACCTTATTTATCAAAAAGTAAAAAGGGAGGGGCTCTGAAATTATTCTATATGAATATTATAGGAATGAAGATGTCGGATGAATATGGTTTAGTCTTCGAAAGATGGGCTACCGGTTTCAGGAAATTGTACGTAATACCGACTATCGATAAAGTATGAGATTATCCAACTCTTAACTATAAGTTAACTAAATCATGGAATGAGAAAAATGAAAAGATTTCAGATACAACTACAATACCTTCTGTTAAGCGTAGAAAGCTTTGCTAAAAGTATTCTGGCACTCCGGGGGTGATAATGCTTTCTGTAAATATGGATTTTTCATCAAGATGTGAGTTTTTACTTTCTCTATAATCTAATATCGTTAAAAATCCTTATACAGGCATTGATAACAAACAGCTCAAGTCAGATTATTTCTGGCTTGAGCTATTATAACATATTTTATTCTTATTCATCACATCTGAAATTCTTTCCTAAATATTTTCCCAAAGAGAAATAATGACGAAAAACATAATATAACGGTTGCCATCTTTCCACATTGAATCTGTAATTGTTATCTACTTCACATAGAATATTATCGGAAATATAAGTATTCAATATGCTCGCTTCCAGCGATACTAGTTCCATTCCGCTATTACCAATAAACATACTATTAATAATCCTTGCTTCAATCTGTATAGGACATTCCTGTATTCTTCCCGGACTAACAGCAAGGCTTTTGGTTTCGGTTAGACCGCTGCATGAAAATTTATCTTTTTCGATACGGAATCCCAGTTTCTCCTTAAAAGAAGGAATGACGTCTTTTCCTGTTGTTGCTCCTAAAGCTTCAATTTTCGTCCACAAAGTGCTGTCAGGGATATTGAGGACTATATCGGGGTTATGTAACAGATTTTCATAACACTTACTTGATGTTCCAAGGCCGATAACGATACTCTTTTCGAGTATCCACCATGATGATATCGGAGTGAGATTTGTTGTCCCATCAGTGTTTTGATTGGATAAAATCGCGACAGGTGTCCCAAAATATAGCGTTGGGAAATCAACAAGCTGTGTGTTCATTTTAGTCTCCTCAAATATAGAACTTTGATTATAATAGTGGGTCATGGAGAATACTTCGTTAGTTAACGAAGTATGCTTTGGGGTTCTTCTCTGGATGCTTCAAAATATCTATTAACTTTTTTACAGGACATAGCTGGAAGTGTTCTATATAAATTTGACGATATTTAATTTAGATGATAACTAAAGTTCATAAGAAAAATATATAATAATTACCAGCAAACTTAGTTATAACTCATAAATCATTTAAGAAGCAACAATGGATCGCGAAAGTAAAAGGTCAAGAACAGAAAAAACATTAAAGCAAAAAGTGGTATTTGCTAAAATTAAAATTAACCGCCTTACGTCAATGGAAAAAGCAGAGCAAAAGAGAGTTGAAACAGGACTCAAAGTTATTCTTGGGGAGGAAGTGGCTATGGCTATGAATAGTGGCGTCGAACAGGTGGATGAAGAACTTTTTATATAAACGTACCGGTATGGTTCTTTATCATTCTAAGGGAGAAACACTCTAGCCATTTTTCAATTTTAATTAGGTCTTCCACAATGGAAGAGCGACTGATGAAGTATTTCTCAGCTAAAAAGCTGATAGATAATGGCGTGGGAGAATGCGTCAGCAAATCGGTCGCAATGCCCACCAGCCGCTTGTTTTTAAGTATGTTTACAACCTGCGCATCCCCGGAGATAAGGGGGTGGGGGACAACGTCGTTCGCCTCAAGCTTCAGGCCCAGACCGGGTTTACTGAGCACAGAATGACCTTTATCAGTGAAATAAAGGTTAATAGCTTCAACATCTCGTCTGAGCGTACTGACTGAAATATTGAGTATTTTTGCCGCCCGGGAGGTGGCCAGCCAGCCACTTTCCTGCGTTAAATGATTGATTAATGATATTTGTCTTTTACTGAGCACTTTCATTATCCGCTCCTACAAAGATAAGTTGGCGCCTTAATGACGTTAGTTATAGCGGCTGGCATGACAAAGGGAAATACCAGGAGATGAACATATGTAAACCATCATAATGAACAGCAGGCAACAAGGCAGATGCATCATTATACGTGGAGATATGTAAGAAATTGTCCCTGATGGAAAAGAATATAATATCTGAATAACACGCTGTGGGGATGATATGATTAGAATGTTCTATTTGTTAATTCTTTATGTTGATCTTTTACAAAAAGAGCGCAAACCTCAATGAAGCTAAAACTAAAGCTATTATTAAAATTGATAAAGTGATCCAGGGGGATTTTGCGGTTTTAAATAAAACGACAGCGATCGCTACAGAAAATATCACCACCACGGTACTATGAATCTCAGTTAAATCTAAAGCATAAAAGGAAGGGATATGGCAACAATAAAGGATGTTGCACAACTTGCGGGGGTTTCAACCGCGACGGTTTCGCGCGTTATTAATCAAACCGCCTGGGTTGAACCGGTAACGCGTGAGCGTGTTGAAAAAGCGATGCGTGAACTGAATTATCATCGCAATGCCGCGGCGCTGGCGCTGGCGAAACGCAGCGGCGATATGCTCGGGTTATTGACCGGCAACCTTGCCGATCCCTTTTTCGCTCGCCTCGCCCGCGGCGTCGAGGAGGTCTCACGGCAGGAACAATTCCGCTTGATGGTATGCAGCGGCGGACATGATGAAGGGATGGAAAAAGCCGGGCTGGATTTTCTAATCAATCAGGGCTGTGAGGCGATCGTGGTCCATGCGAGCAGATTGGCGGAAAAGGAGTTGCTACGTTATGCCGCCCATTTCCCCGCGATGGTGGTGGTAAATCGCTATATTGCCGGGATGGCCAATCGCTGCGTCTGGCTGGAGAACTGCGAGGCCTCAAAAAAGGCAACGCTGCATTTACTTGAGCAGGGGCACCGCTGTATTGCCTGCGTGACGAGCGACTTACCGATAATCGATCGTCGCGAGCGGCTGGAAGGCTATCGCCAGGCGTTAGCGGAATACGGCATTACCCCGGACAGGAGCTGGGTGATAAGCGTTCCTTTTAACGAAGAAGGCGGCGAACGCGCGGCGCATCAGCTTCTTAACTGCGGGATCCCTTTTACCGCGGCGGTAACCTTTAATGATGTGATGGCGGCCGGCATCATGCGTATCCTGCATCTGAAAGGCATTACGCTACCGCAGCAGCTTTCAATAGTCGGGTTCGATGATGTGGTTATGGCGCGTTATCTCTATCCGGCGCTGACAACAATGCATTACCCGGTTGAGCGAATGGCGCGTTGCGCTTCGCAGCTGGCGATCCAGCTCTTTAAAGGCGCCACCCAGCAGCCCTGCGTTAATAGCTTCGCTGCGGAGCTGGTGGTCCGCGATTCCGTTCTTCCTCCCGGGAGCGGTAGTTAAATCGTCAAGCCTCACAAGTGTGATCGGCTTCAAATTTAATAGTCTCATGTAATCGCTTACATGAAGGCGAACGGAGGATCACAGTCAGGCAAAAGGGGGGGCAGTTACCCTTGAACGACCTTACAGACTGGAGTTCTAGTTATGAATGCCTCTCAAAAGCAGAAAAAAACGCTCTCATTTGGCCTGGCCACCGTCCCTATTTTAGCCATGCTAATGCTGTTAATTATTGGCTACGGCATCATGGGGTTGCGAATCGAACCGCTACTGCTCTGTTCCGCTGCCGTAGCCGCCGTATTAGCCTTATGGCAGGGCTTTACGTGGGAAGAGATCATTAGTTCGGTCGTGGATAAACTGGCGAAAGCGATGCCAGTCATTATGATCCTCATCTGCGTTGGCGCTTTAATTGGCACCTGGATGTTCAGCGGCACCATTCCTTATATGGTGTATTGGGGGCTTAAATTAATCAGTCCTGAGTATATTCTTATTGCCGCATTCTTTTTGACCAGCGTCGTCTCGGTGTGTACCGGAACATCATGGGGATCGGCGGGAACGGTGGGGGTGGCGCTGATGGGGGTCGCGGCCGGGCTGGACGTCTCCCTGGCGGCGGCTGCCGGGGCGGTGGTATCCGGGGCTTACTTCGGCGATAAAATTTCACCGCTGTCTGACTCCACCAACTTCGCCGCCATTGTCGCCGATACCACGCTCTTCGAGCATATTCAGCACTTACTATGGACCACAATCCCCAGCTTTCTGCTTGCCGCGGCGGTATATCTTATCGCCGGTCACAGCAATATGCTGGGCGAGGTCGCGACGCCGCAGCGGGTCACCGATATTGTCAATGCGCTGGAGTCGCTGTACCGCTTTAATATCGTTTTGATTTTACCGCCCGTCATTGTTCTGTGGGGAGCGGTTCGCAAAAAACCGGTCATTCCTTTAATGCTGGGCGCCTGCGTGTTAGCCCTGATTCTCGGCGTCGTGATGCAGGGGCTTAGCCTTAAGCAGGGGCTGGATGCCTTTATTGACGGTTTCAACATCTCCATGTTCCCGCAGGGGAGCGAAGGCATCATTGCTGATGTGCCGCGACTGCTCAACCGTGGCGGTATGTTCTCTATGATGAGCACCATTCTGCTGGTATTTTGCGCTTTCGCCTTTGCCGGCGCTTTAACCTTGACGGGGGCGCTCAACATTATTATCAACCGCCTATTGACGGTTATTCACAGCGTCGGTCAGCTCATCGCCGCCACCATTGGCACCACTATTCTGGTAACTGGCGCAACGAGCGATGGAAAACTGGCTCTTCTGGTACCCGCTGAATTATTCAAAGATGCCTACCGGCGTATGGGGCTGGATACCAAAAATCTTTCTCGAACCATCGAAGATGCGGGCACCGTTATTGAGCCTTTATTACCCTGGACCTCTGCCGGGGTCTATATGGCAACGACGCTGGGAGTGAGCACCCTGGATTTACTGCCCTGGGCGGTTCAGTGCTATGCCGCCATCTTCTTTGCCTTATTTTTCGGCTTTACCGGAATCGGTATCGCGAAAACCTCCCCAGCCGCAGAAAATGCAACGAATATGCTGGCCACAGAACAGGAAGGGAAGCCAGATGGACTTTAATAAAATAATTGATCGCCACCATACCGGATCGCTGAAATGGGATTTTATGACGCGCTATTTTGGCGAAGAAGCCACTGAACTGTTGCCGATGTGGGTTTCCGATTTTGACTTTAGCTGCCCGCCGGACGTTCAGAAAGCCTTAGTTCAGCGTATTGAACACGGTATTTTTGGTTACAGCGAACGACCGCAAACCTACTACGACGCATTAATCTCATGGTTCTTAACGCGGCATCAGCTGGCTATAAAACCAGAGTGGATATGCAGTATTGAAGGGGTGGTTCCCGGATTATCCCTCCTCGTGCAAATGCTGAGCCACCCCGGTGAAGGGGTGGTGGTTCAGGGACCCTATTATGGATCTTTTGCCAAAATTATTTCGCTCAACGGTAGACGCCTGCTGGATAATCCGCTGTATGAGGAGCCTGACCAGGGCTACAGAATGGATCTCGATCATCTGGAAAGGCTGTTTCGTACAGAGCGCCCGCCGCTAATGATCCTCTGTAATCCGCATAATCCAACCGGTCGGTGTTGGTCAGCTCTGGAACTGAGCGAGTTGCTCCGGCTGTGTGAAGAGTATGATGTTATTTTAATTTCCGATGAAATCTGGGCCGATTTACTGCTTCCAGGGGAAGCATTTACCTCGGTCTTGCATTTAGAGGAGCGCTGGCATTCACGCGTCATATCCGCCACCTCCGCCAGTAAAACGTTTGGTTTATCTACCCTGCGCATTGCGAACTTTCTCATACCGTCGCCAGCGCTGCGTGAACAATTTATGCGCCGTCTCAATGCTCATGGACTGGACGTCTTCAATGCGTTGTCTATTGAGGCGAGCACAGCTGCGTGGCAACACGGCGCTCCCTGGCTGGATGAGCTACTGCGCTATCTGGCAGAAAATCGACGGTGGTTTATTCAGCAGGTTGAGCAATATCTACCGTGGGCGCGCATCATCCCTGCTCAAGGGACGTATCTGCTATGGATAGACTGCAAACGGCTGGGACTGGACGATGAACAGCTGAAATGGCTCATGGTGGATGTTGCGGGTATTGCCCCTTCAATGGGAAACAGCTTTGGCGCAACCGGCAGCGGTTTTATCCGCCTTAATCTCGGGTGTCCGCGCGCGTACCTCGAAAAAGCGGTGGAGGGACTTAAACGCATTGCTTTTACAGCATAAATAACATTGCCTTCGGTGAGTCCGTCTAAGCGAAGTTCCTGTCGCCCGTTTTAATGCGCAGGTGCTGAGAGTCTGTCCTCCCCCTGTCAGGGTTAAAACGGTGCATTCCTGCTTACGAATGCACCGTTTCCTTTTTTGCGATCGAACAAATCGCGATGCCAATTAAAATTAACAGCGTGCTCAGTAAGTGATAGAGATGCGGCCGGGTATGTAAAAACAGAATACTCAATATCCCGCCAGACAGCGGAATAAGGTGAGTGTAAATTTCACCACGAGTCGCGCCAATGGCGGCGATGCCTTTGTTCCAGAACAAATAGGCCAGCCACGAGGGGAAGATAATCAGATACGCCAGGCCGGTGAGGAAAGAGATATCGTGGTACGCGGCGAACGAGGTGGCGGGGTGTCGCCATAGCCAGAAAATGACCACCGGAAGCAGAATCAGGGAGCCGATAAGTGAACTGACGGCGACGAAAGCGTTGGCGGGAATACGCCGATCTTTATTACGCAGCAGAGAGCAATAAACCGCCCAGCTTAGCGCAGACCCCATGGCCCACAGGTCGCCCTGGCTAAATCCTTTGAGTCCCTCGGCGTTGGTCAGATTGCCGTGCAGCAGAAGCAGCAGTACGCCTGCGGTGCTAAACGCAACGCCGCACCAGTTACGCGCCGAAACCCGGTCATGGAAAATCAGACGGTTAATCATCAGCACCATGCAGGGGGTCGCCGACATATAAATTGCGGCGTTTAGCGCGGAGGTGGTCTGCAGACCGATATAGAGGGTTAGCGGGAAACTCACCTGCCCACACAGCGTTAAAATCAGCAGCGTCGATGCATTTCCACGCAATAAACGCCAACTCTCGCGGATTTGACGTTGATAAAGCCCTACCAGCAGCATGGCGGTTAGCGCCCACCTTGCTTCCGTCATAACAATCGGATCTGCGCCCTGAACGAGAATATGCCCTACAACATAATTCCCTCCCCAAAACAGGGCTGCCAGCGTAAGTAACAGGTAGGGCATGCTGATTCCTTGCATCGCTTTAAACTGTACTACATGGTAACTACGTTTTTTTTAAAACATCAATTAAATTAGACGTTTTTTAAAATTTTCATGAATAATCAATGGGTAGCGGCGCCATTCAGGATGGCTATCATCATTACTATCCCTTCCGCAGGTGCTGGCTTTAACCACCTTGAGAAAATATCGCGAAAAAAATGATAGAGACGCGCCTTATCGACAGGCTCTCTTCACTGGCAGCATGAACGATACGCACTGTACATTCTTATCTTTTTAATTGCTGAAGTCGCTCGCCGTTAATTTAAAACGAGGTTTGCGTACTTTGCCGGTGGCTTAAGGTATTACGACTCTAAACGGGAGCATTTATTGTTGCAAAGAGATATACCAGTGGGAGGGGTTATAGCAATACTCGGGGGGCGTCATTTGGGGGGTGTTATCGAAAGCATGAAAATAGCAAAATGACGCGATTATCTCAAAAACTCTCATTATAAATAACCCCGACGTGATGTCAGGGTCATTAAAGCAGGAGCGCGCTTTAAACAGCGTAGACGTTACCCGCTGAAGGACCCTTCTGGCCATCTTCAATGGTGAATTCGACTTTCTGGCCTTCGCTCAGGGTCTTAAAGCCACCGCTCTGGATAGCAGAAAAATGGACGAAGACATCCTTGCTACCGTTGTCCGGAGTGATGAAACCAAAACCTTTTGATTCGTTAAACCATTTTACTAAACCAGTCATTTTGTTAGACATTGATAATACCTCAACATATCTGAGCCTTACGGCGAAAAGGGTTTTCGCACAGAATCTAATTAATAACGATAAGGAGACTCAAAAGGAAGAATTATCAACGGATAACACTTAAGATGAGGACTGCTTTACTAAACCGCTTTATTATGTCTGTATGCTAAACCGACCCCTCATTAGTCACACACATCACTATAGATAGCAAGACTTATTTCCAGGTAAATATCCTGATAAAGCTTTTTTGCTGCGCCAGGATATCTGGATGGCTAAAAATTGATTTGCTTATTATCGCTATCCGTGCATTAATGGCCTAATCTGTGCGCGATAAACGAACATCAAACTCTACTGAGCAGTTCTCATGACCAGGCGCTATCGCTGATATCCCCTCCTTTTTTCAGCGCCGGGCAGGTTAAGGTTATCAATGTGTTTTTTCAGCTTTTCGGCCCGATCTTCCTTGCTGCCGCCAGAAACCGCATCCCAGATTTTCTCGCCCGCGTCTTTCACAAAACTTAATAATCCCATCGTTCCATACCTCCATTACTGCTTCATGATTAATATTTTCATCAGACCCAATAATCCAATATCCAATATAGATAAGTGCAGGATGCCTCCACCGTAGCGGCAACGTCTTAAAGAAGCGCAACCTGCCATTGAAGTATATGCAATAAGCGTCAAAGTGCAGGATATTTGCCTTAAATTCTCCGCGATGGCGCGGCATCAACGCTAGTCATCACGGCCATTATGCGATCCGTTTTGCAACGATATCGGTACCGTAGCAACGCCTTGCCAGGCTGCGAAGAGAGCATAGATAAGGGCTGTAATGCTATTTTTTGCCAGGAGGAGACATACTGAATGCCTTAGCTAAAGCATGTTAGGATGGCGACTCGTTTCCTCTTAAATAAGGATGTCAGCATGAGCAAGGTGGTACGGAAAAATTATCCTCAACTGGGTGAAGTCAAGGCTCCCTACGTTCACTCGGTAACGCACGGAAACACGCTCTATATTTCAGGGTTAACCGCGTTCGGCACGCAGGCGCAGCAGGGGAGCATCGCCGCCCAGGCGGAGGAGATCTTTAAGCAGATCAGAACCGTCGCTGACGCAGAAGGCGTTGATTTTTCATCCCTGATTAAAGTCACTATATTTATAACCTCATTTGCTGAGATCGACGCATTACGCCGGGTTCTTTATCAAAACTACGGTGACCACCTGCCTGCCAGCTCTCTCGTTGAAGTCAGCCGCCTCTTTTCACCCGACCTTAAAATTGAAATTGAAGCGATTTTCGGCCTCTGAAGGACGGCCCATGGCCGGGAGGCGGCAAATAGCTTTATCAATTTATTTGAAGCATTCGGTTAAACAAACGATATTTATTCTCACCTGGTTACGCGTAGAGTAGTGGGATACGCGGCAGACACGCTTGTCATAAGGCGCGCTCTACCGACGACTCCCTGCAAACCAGGAAACTTCGTCATGAAAAAGATTGGCTTTTTATCATTTGGTCACTGGACGCCGTCGCCGCAGTCCGGAACGCGTTCAGCCGCTGATGCGCTGTTACAATCCATCGACCTTGCCGTCGCCGCCGAAGAACTGGGCGC
>Ga0105251_10002258_pt1 | contig 15301 bp, 3 predicted proteins | sample KBSS64metaG_FD_80424 | JGI IMG/M metagenome (GOLD analysis project Ga0105251, IMG submission 80424) | Switchgrass rhizosphere microbial communities from Kellogg Biological Station, Michigan, USA - KBS S6-4 metaG | ecosystem: Host-associated > Plants > Roots > Rhizosphere > Soil | place...
ATCATCTTTAAACGCTCTGATTTGATTGATAAGATGAATGGAATAGTTGCCCGCCATTTTCCTGCAACCCTACCACCTCGTACCTGAACCCAAATTCGAGTCACCAGAATCAATGCAAACGGACCGAGGGTACAAATGAGGGCACAAAAATCACCACATTTAAAATAAACTTTATATATCAATTATATAAAAATAAGAATCGATTCCGAGTCCGGCACCACTATTTAAAGAACCCGCCCTCGTGGCGGGTTTTTGCTTTCTGGGGTTCTGGTAGATTTCTGGTCGCGCTGGCCGCAGATGTTACCACCCTGCTTCTGCGATCCAGCATAAAAATTTCTCTTAAGTAGCTACCAGCCCCTCTGGTCGCTGTAGCCCTATCTGTCAGAATTCAAATTCCCAATAGACACCATTTCCACACAGTACCTGGCTGACGGGTTCATTACTGCAAGGCTACATCCGGTCTTTGTCCGGTCCAGAGAAGGACCATTTTCTCTTCTGATATGCAAACAGCCTCATCTGGAATCATTACCGTACCCCTCTCTCCCGGAGCAACGTATTTATTTCCTTCAGTGTATTCAACTGCCTCACTTCAAATTCAGGTGTAAATCGTGGTGTGCCCATACGCTCCTCCTATGCTCAAACTATAGGGAAGGATCGTCTACCGGGGCGGGGGCAGTCCACTGATTCTCCTCTGAGTAAACAAGTCTTAAGATAGTTACCAATTAACTCTCATGAATCAATGAATGTTTTAAAATAGCATTGACTTTTAAATTATCTTCTGGATGTAACTTCAAATACTTGTTGCACGCAATTACAAGATATTTATAGCAAATACTTTCGCTAACAACGATTGTATCGTTATCTTCTGGAGGGTATCCATATGCAAACTCCACTCCTTCGAAATGTTCTTCGTCATAGCAACTGTCCATATCAGGAAAGCTACAGTATGCACCATCCACATGAAAACTATTTCTTTCGGCCATGTAACCAATCGCCTTAATAAATAATCCACTTCCGTACATTCGATCAAAGTAAGACTTAATAATCCAGTGTGGATCACTATTGTCGTATGGCTGTCCGAATAGTTCCTTGTCCATTTTTTTACCTTTCACTGAGGATGGAAGTTGTTCACCATACCGGTAGTTTTGTCAATATATACTCTAAAATTAACACCGCCCGCTTGAGCGTCATATGCTTGCAGCCCCTGCTTCATCGCTGCTTCATAGCCTTTGGCGGCTGCTTGCTGCCCTAGCTCCAGCATTTTACTGTCGGTAAAAATCTTAGGGTCATATATAGTTTTAGGTAATTCTGCAGCTTTGTATCCCGTAACATTACCGGCCCTATCATAGGACGGAATCTGATAAGTCACTTGAGTTATCCCCTTAGTCTCAGTAGGCGTTTCACTAACAATTTTTACATTGTATTCTTTTGCAGCTACATAGAACTGCTCTGCATTGTGCGCACCACTGATGCCTTTTTTCTGCGAATACCCATCCAGTGTTGAAAGGTGAGCTGGCTGGTTTATTTTGAAACTAATTCCATCAGGATAAGTCACCTCAGAGACATTACCTGTTGTTTTTATAGTGACTTTTTGGCCGGAAACAGTTTCAACCACAGTTGTTTTTGGGACAACAGAATCAACCCCTTTCATCCCTGCAATGATGCTTACAATTGCATGCGTCTGCATTGCATCATCATAGGCCTTAGCAACTTCGCCCCACTTTTTACCTGTACTATCAACTATACCCTTAATTGCCGCATCGCGCGTGATGCTCCCGGAATCAAGGCCTTCCATGATCGCAGCGGCATTGCTGTAGTCCTGCGGGAAAATGTCTTTGTATGACAACCTGTAGCCCGCCGCACTGTCGCCATATCCTTCCAACGCTTTCTGCGCCTGTACAACCAGCTGTCCACAGCCTGCGCTGCTCTTATTACCCTGAGTACACACATCCAGAATTTGCTGATCGCGCGCTTTATCAGTCGCATTAATGTCCACGAGTTCCTGCTGGAGCGACTGTCTTTCTTCCGCAGTTAAATCACCACTTTCAAGCTGATGTTCAACCTGTTTCTTACGTTCGGCCTCTTTATGATTGAGAAAGTTCCATCGCACCGAATCCACCGAGGCCGCCGCACCCGACTGTGCCCCGTTCGTTCCGGCAATGACGCCACCGACGGCGGCGCCGCTTACCGCTGCGGCCCACTGAACAATCGCGCCTTTCTCGCTTTCGCCGAGTGAGGCGTGGCTGCCCAGGTAATCCATCACCATTTTGCCGAAGGCTTCGCTACTGAGTCCTGCCACACCGCCCGCCAGGGCATCACCGCCGCCCAGGCTCGCCTGAAGCGCCCCAATAACGCCGTGAATGGCGGCTTTCTCTGCGCTGTATTCACCCCAGCCCATTGCAGCGCCAACATCGCCTGCGGCCTGGTTCGCCATTTGCCCGAACAGGCCAGCCAGCTCCTGCTGCTCCTGAACTTTTTCTTTGTCGAAAATCTTGTCGATATGGCCGTTGGCGTTATCCGTATCGCGACTTAGATTCGCAACATCGTGCTGCTGATTTTCCTTGTCACGAACAGTGATCGTGCCGTCTACAATCGCCGAATGGGTCGTACCCGACGCATCATCATGCGCCCCGATGCCGATAATCGGAATTGCGCCGCCGCTTCCGTTTTTGTCGCCTGCGTATCCGCCACTGATGCCTTTTGAATCTGAGCTGTATTCGGCGCTGTTGTTGATATCACGCCAGCCGAGCGTGCCCGTATCCAACGAGTTTTTATCTGCCGTCGCCGTACTGGCGATAACGGCACCATCCAGCTGCGTGTGCTTGCCGACGGTGATATCAAAACCTTTATCCCCCGCAAACAGGCCACTCTGCTCACCGACGCTCGTATACTCACTTTTGGTTTTACTGTTGCTGATACTGAGTGAAGCAGAACCCGTCATGGTGCCGAAAGTGAAGCTGACTCCACCGCTGACATCCTTCTGCCAGCTGGTGTAGTCATCGGTATCCTGGAGGCTGCTCACCAGCAGGTCTCGGCCCACATCAGCAGTAATTTTGTCACCCAACGCCTGCGCACCGGCAATTACCGTGTCGCGTCCGCTGCTCATGCTCAGTTCATCACGGGCGTTAACGCGGGTATTTACGTACTCGGTTGTTTTGCCGTTATCGCCGCCTTTAGACTGATAGCCGCTCGCCTGAACGCCAATCCCGGTTTCGTTCCCGACAGAAACATGGACTCCTGCCGCCCATCCACTGCTGTTATTTGAGCTTTTTTGCTCACTATTGTTGGATGCAGCATCAAACAACAAATCGTTCTGCGCCACCAGCGTCACGTTTTTCCCCGTGACTCCGCTGCCTGTAATATGCAAATCGCCGCTGGTGCCGTTTTGCCCGGTAGCGACCATGTTCACGTCACCTCCCGCCGTCAGGGTACTGCCGCGGACTTCATTCTGTTTCAGTTCAGAAGTAGACGTGCTTTTGCTGGAACCGACATTCAATTCCACGCGAACAGCATTCATATCTCCTCCGGCAGCACCACCCGCCACAGAAGCCGCCCCCGAGCCAGCAACCCACATATCCTGCGCGGCTTTTACGCCATAGAGCGCCTTCAGACGATCGTCTCTCACTTCGCTGCCACGCTTAATGGCGTTATTCGCCGCCATTGCCGCATCGGTAATGGCAGACGAGACGGACAACGTCAGGCCACTTTTCTTTTGTTCATACGTTTCTTTACGGCGAAGCAGGTCATTACCCGGATCAACAGCAATCTCCCCGGCAACCACGTTCAGATTTTTGGCAGCGATAACATCTGCGCCACTGATATGCGCTTTGTTGTCCGCAAGAATGCTGACATTGCCGCCCGTGGAGCCGACGGTGCTGACGCTCTGGCTTTGCGTCGTGCCATCTTCATTAACCTGGTGGCGGGTGGCGTTAGTTCCGATGGTAAATCCAATACCACCGCTCCCCATCAGGCCACTTTTTTTCTTCTCCTTCAGATGATACGAAGATTGCTCGTCTGTCGCGGCCACAACATTGACATCATGACCCGCTTTCAGGGCAACATCACCGTCACCAATGATCGAGGATCCTTTCACCGTCACATCATTTCCGGCAGTGACAGAGACGTTATTTCCGCTTAGTGACGATCCTTTCTCGTACGTCGCACTCTCTTCGTCGATAGTGTGCGTTGTGGTTTTTTTGAGGAACCCTTTTTTGGTCTTCGTCTCTTCCTTGTAGTGATAGTCGCTTTCCGTCGCCGTGGTTAGGTTCACGTCGCGGCCTGCCGCCACGCCAATATCACCGCTGGCAGTAACCTGTGCCGCCTCAGCATTGACGTCGCGCCCGGCAATAACCATGGTGCTTCCGCCGCTGGCAATTTCAGTGCCCTGCTGGCGTACGGATTCGTCGATGACGGTTTTCTTACTGCTGTGGCTGCTGCTCCCTGTCGTGGTGGCTTCCGCCAGCAGATTGACGTCGCGTCCTGCCTGAATACCAACATTCCCTTCTGCTGCAATACCTGCCGCCTGGCTGGTGACATCCCGCCCCGCGACCAGCGTCACGTTATCGCCTGCTGAAATCGTGGTTCTGTCTGCACTGCTGGCGTGGCTTTCATTGCCGCCGTTACGGCTGGTCTGCCCGTTGCCCGCCACATTCAGATTCAGGTCGTTACCTGCCACCAGTTGAGCCGTTTTACCTGCATCGATAGCGCTCGCTGACACGGTAAGGTCATTACCCGCCTGCATCACTGCATCACCGCCCGCCGTAAGGGTACTGCTCTGATTCGTGGTGGACGAAGTTCCGGTTGCTGTTACACCACGCCCAGAACGACTCTCGCTCGTTGCAATCTCGTTGGCGACAATGTTGATATCATTCCCTGCCGACATGCCCAGGCTTCCGCCCGCCGACACGCTGGCACCGGTGATGTTGATATCCTGCCCGGCGCGCATCGCCAGCCCGTCCGTGGCGGTAATCGATGCCGTGTTGCCCACATCCGTACCGGCAATATGTACGTTACCCGCATCAATATTCCACTGCTGCGCGCGGGTAATGTTGTTAATGCTGCCCGTTACGCTCTCAAGTCCAACGGTCTTACCACTGATGGCAGAGCCAATGTTGTTAATATCACCAATGGCGCTCAGGTTCAGGTTGCCGCCCGCGTTGATCAATCCCGCGTTCAGGTTGCTGATACTGTTGCTGGCGTCGAGGGAAAGCTGATTCGATGCCGCAAGGGTGCTGCCGCTGTTGGTGATATTGCCACCCGCCAGCTGCACATTGTTGCCGCCGATCACGCTGCCGTTCTGGACGGTGACATCCTTCGGCGACAGATACACTTTAGGCACCATTACCGTCTGGCCGTTGATGGTCGACATTTCCCACCACAGCAGGCTGCTGTCCAGAGCCGCAATCTGTGCCGCCGTCAGGGCCACGCCAAACTGCAGACCCAGCGTCTGCTGCTGCGCGGCGGCGCTGTCCATCAGGTAACGCATCTGATCCAGATCCGAGCCAACCCCGTTGATGTAGCGGCTACCGGTCTGGTTAAGAATGGCATTGCTGACGTAGCGGGTATCAAACGCCGCATCGCCAAGGAAACGGTAATCGCGGTCCGGGTTTAGCCCGAGCCGGTCAAGGAAATAGGCCGAACCGAGGAACGTGTTCTGATCGGTATACGCGCTGTTGGTTTCACGCGGCGCGTCGCCCGGCTTCATCCCCAGTAGGGCGTAAAGGTCACCGTATGCCGCAGCATCAAGCTGGCCCAGACCGTCGAGTTTAGGGTTAACGGTGATGAGGTACGGGCTGTCAGGATCGGTGGACGGCACAAAATAACCATTGTTACCAGAGGGTAACGGGTATGAGCTGGTATCAGCACCTTTGCCACTCGTGTTATCAAGCGCGCTGCTGCCGCTGAGATCTTTCAGGGCATCTGTCACGGCATCGCGCCACTGCGGGGTAGTGATATCAAGGGTATCGGCACTGACTAATGACTGCGCCTGCTCGCTGCTGGCGATGGTCTGGTTGCTGAGTGTATTTAAAGTTGGCGCGGAAAGGGTATTGCTGACACCTTCGCCGTTCGCGGTAACTAAAGTGTTGCCGATGTCGTGAGTGAAGTTTGCCGTTATGCTGCCACCGGCACTGATGACCGAACGATAGATACCACCATCTGCCTCGAACGCAGTGGTACGCTCACCCAGAATATAGGGTACCCAGCTACGGTATTTTCGCTCTTCGTCATCCCACCAGGACCAGTTTTCACCAGATCCGCTCAGGGGTGTCCATTTATTGCTTCCACAATCACTATAGAACCATTCGCAACGGTATTCGGCCTGGATATAAGTAACAAGCCTGCCACCTTCAGCAGACAGGTTATTGAGCGTATCGCCTGCAAGCGAGGCGTTGCGGCCTGCTAAAATCTGGCTGGCCCGGTTATCCAGTGCATCGGCGTTAATGATAAGATCTCGCCCGGCAGCAATGCGTGCTGCGGCCCCTGTTGCAGAGACAGAAACCACGGACTCACTCAGCAGATACTGACGAATATCCTCCCCTTCAAGACGATAACGGATATAGTCAGAACATTGCCCGCTCCCATTTGCTCCGCTCCCGGCACATCTTTCATATCGTTGAGATACTACGTTGCTGCCGTTGTGTTTCCACTCCTCAAGGCTGATTTCAAAATCGGGCTTTTTACTTCCCGCATAACTGCCGTTGGCATATTGACCCTTTTCAGGAATGGCATCCGGATATTCCTGTTCAAACTGGCTTACCGTCAGACCCTCCGCTTCATTCAGCAGGTGAGCGGTTTTAATGGTGATATCACCCTGAGTTGTCTCGATAGTCCCGGAGCGATTAACCACCTCGCTGTTCGCCGCACCCGCCGCGTTCTTCTGCATCCACAGGCTGTTGCCTGCCAGGATATCGCCGTAAACGTTATGAATTCGATCGGCATACAGGCGCATATCGTTCGCGGCGTAGATAAGCGCAGTATTGAGCAGGGTCCCCGCCGCCGTCATCGTCAGGCTGCCCGCCGTGCCGGTGAAGCCGTTAACCGTCATGTCGCTCAGGCTGGTGAACATCACGTCGCCGCCTGCCGAAAGACTTCCGGCGGCGTTAAGCAAAATGTTTTGCCCGCTGAAGGTGCTGCTGGCGTTCCCTGCGGTGAGCTGACCATTATTAGCAAACTTGCCGCCAGCATTAATCGCAAGGCCGTTACCCTGCATCACGCCAGTATTGGTGATATCGCTCTGAGAGGTGACGGACAGCGTTTTTCCCGCCGCCAGTGTGCTGGCGTGGTTAAGCGCACTCACCAGCTTCAGCGTGACATCGCCCAAGGCGACAATTTGCCCGTCGCCACGTAACGCGCGGCTGTCGAGCAAGAGATCGCCCGCACTGAACAACCTGCCGCTGGCCGTGTTGTTCACATCATCGCTATTTATAGCAAGCGAAGAAGTGCCCAGCACCGTCCCGCTGTTGGCCATATTTTGGTAATTCAGAAGCAGGCCCGCGCCCTGCAACGTGCCGCTGTTGGTCAGCGTAGTTCCGCGCAGTTCCGCGCTGCCAGTCGTAATGACCCGACCGGTGTTAACGGCCTTCACCACCACTGCGAGTAGTTTTACCGCCTGAACCAGCCCGCCGTTGGTCAGTTCAGCTGAATCCAGCGTAAGGGTATTCGCCGCAAGGATATTGCCGTCGTTCTGAAGGCGCGTTACGGCTTTCACTGCAGCGTCGCCGCCCTGAAGCGTTCCCTGATTAACCACCACCGGCGAAGTCACCTCCAGCCTGTTCTGGCTTAACAGCACGCCACCCGTGGCGTTAGTGAGCGAGCTGCTGGCAGTCAGGCTCAGGGCGTCGCCCTGTACGCGACCGCTGTTATCCAGCGTGCTGCCGGTCAACTGGGTTGCATTGCCCTGAATTTGCCCGGCGTTCACGATAGCATTCGCATTCAGCGTCAGCGCTCCGGCGCTCAGTAATTTGCTCCCGGCCTGATTTTCCAGGCGCTGAGCCAGCGTCAGATCCAGCGCATCCACGCCGGTAATCTCTGCGCTGTTGGTCAGGGTATTTGCCTTCAGGGTGAGGTTTTTGGCAATCCACTGCCCTGCGTTATTCATGCTCAACGCGGATAATGCGAGGCTGCCGTTGGAGGTGATTTTACTGCCTGCCCCTGAGGTCAGACTCCCCGACAGCGTCGCATTCAGTGACGACTCGGCCTGAATAGCCCCGGAGTTGTTTAGCGTACCGGCGGTGAGCAAAATCTGCTGCCCCTGCCATTGCCCGGCGTTATCTACCACGCCGGAAGACACGGTCAAATTCCCGGTCGTCAGCAACGCGCCGCTGTCGCTGTTGGTCAGCGTTAACAGGGGGGCGGTCATCTCCAGGCGCGACGCCAGCGTCAGGGCGGCGATGCCGGTCAGGGTACCGCTGTTCGTGAGGATGTCGGCGCGAGCGGTCAGGGTATTGCCCTGCATCACGCCGCTGTTGGTAACTGACTCGCCAGACAGGGTGACATCGCTGGCAGAAAGCAGGTTTCCCCGATTATCCAGCGAGGTGGCGCTCATCTCCAGATTGCCCTGGCTCATGATGTCACCAGTGGTAACAAGCGCGTCGTCGACCGTTGCCTTCAGCGCTCCCGTTGCCAGCAGGGTGCCGCTGTGCTGCCAGTTATCCGCCGTCAGGTTAAGGGTTTTCCCCTGCACCTGGCCTGCGGTGGTGACGGCGGTTGAGGAAAGCGTTAATGCGCCGTTGGTCAGGCTGCGCGAACCCGCCAGCAGATTGAGCATGCCCGCCGTCAGGGTCAGGGAGGTATCGCCCTGCAGCAAACCGTGGCTATCAAGCCGATCGGCTTTAAGCGAAAGCGTGTTACCTGCCACGCTTCCCGAGTTGGTGAGGGACGTCGCCGTAATGTCGTTAGCATCCTGCGCCAGCAAATGTCCGCCCGACGCATTATTCAGTGAACCGACGTCCAGGAGCAGCGACTTGCCGCTCAGCTCTCCGCTGTTGGTCAGCTGAGCGCCGGAAAGCGAAAGCGCCGCGTCGCTGGTAATGATCCCGGCATTTCGCAAATCCTGAAGGGCAAAAGAGAGCGCAGAAGGCGAATAAATCATACCGCTCTGCTGGTTATCCAGCAGCGTGGCGACCAGCGATAACGTTGTCTGCCCCTGGATCAAACCGCTATTAATAGTGTGCGGCGCATTCAGGCGCAGTGAGTTTGCCGTCAGTACACCGCTGTTGGCGAGCGTCGCGCTGCTTGCTTCAAGCGTAGCCGCTGCGGTTTTACCGGCGTGCGTCAGGCCGTCGTGCGCCGCCAGCGTAAGCTTACCGGCGGCGTTCTGGGTGCCGTTAAGCTCTGCGGTCAGGACCTCAACGCTAACGTCCTGGCCCTGAAGCTGGGAGGTCATCGCGGTATGAAGCGTGTTGCCCTTCACGGTGAACTTCCCGCCCGCGCTGGTTTCTCCGGCAAGCGATGCGCTCGCGGCATTAAGCGACAGATCCCCGTCGCTGTGCGTGACCGACGTCGCGCCAGCGGTGAATGTGCCCGCCGTTGCGGTCAGCCCTTTCGCCCCCGAGATCGTACCGCTGTTGTTCAGCTGTGTGGCGCTCAGGTTCAGAATGTTGTCACTGACCAGTTTCCCGCTGTTCTCCAGCCTGCCGCTGGCGACGATCGTGGCGTTGCTTATCGCGCCAGTGTCACCTTTCAGGGTCACATTACGTCCGTCGATCTCCAGCGTGCTGCCGCTCGTTATGGTACCGGTGCTGGTGATCTCACTTCCTGCGATGCGCAGCGTCTTGCCCTGAAGAGTGCCGTCGTGGGTGTAAGCCCCGGTATTGAGGGCCACATCCGCCCCTGCGGACAGCAAACCTCGCGTATTCAGGCTACCCGTCGTGGATGAAAGCGCTTTTCCGGCCACGGTACTGCCGTTCAGCGCCGCATTACCGACAGCATTCAGCGTGACGTTACCGCTGGCGTTGGTTTTCCCGCTGCTCTCCTGAACCAGAGACTGGCCGCTGAGCGCAATATCCGTGGCGCTCAAATTTCCGCGCTGGGTAATCGCCCCGCCCTCCGCCGAGAGACGGTTTCCGGCAACCAGCGAACCGTCAAGCACCGCACTTTGCGTCGCCTTGATTGAGAGATTATTGACTGCGCTGACGGATGAGCCGGTTTTCAGCACACCCGCTGACAGGGTGGCATTCTGGTCTGCCGCGTTTTTGCCAAGCAGCGTGGCGGTGTCTGTGGCGGTGACAGCAAGATTACGCCCCGCCCCGGCCTGAGCCTCTGCGTGTTGGGTGAGCTGTTTTGCGCTCACCGTCGTATCCCGCGCGGCTGAAAGCGACCCGCTATTCTGTGAAAGCACTCCACTGCTGAACAACTGGAGATCCTGCCCCGAAGAAATCTGAGCACTATTCAGCGCCAGCGCCTCCTGTGCGGATGCAACGATATCGCCACCCGCTTTGTGATCGCCCGTCAGAGTGAGGCTTTGCCCCTTCGCCGTGAACGCTCCGCTGGACAGACTGTTGTTCACCACAAGCTTGCCGCTGGCATCAAGGCTGATATCCCCCTGTCGCGCGTTCAGGTTGCCAAGGTTTACTCCCAGCCCTTTTTCGCTGGAGACCAGACGGATGCGGCTGGCGTACATACCGCCCAGCGCACCGGTATCTACCGCCACTTTTGGCGCTGTGCCCTCGCCTTTCAGCGTACTGACGCTGCCGTCCGCCGCAACGCGGTTTGCCCCGGCAATCACCTTGAGATCTTTAGCGTACAAACCGGCATTGATTTCGGTGGCGCGGGAAATAATCGATACCGCGTCGCTCTGGCTAGCGTCCAGCCCCGCGCCTTCAATAGTGACGGCGCCCTTCGTCACGTCCAGCGACTGCAATTTGCCGTTCGCATCAAGCACCGGTTTGCCGGTGGTCAGAGTCACATTCGGTGTGTTGATAAACCCGCAGCCGTCACAGGTAATGCCGTACGGGTTAGCAACAATCACATTGGCCGCTTTACCCGCCACTTCGGTATAGCCCTGCAGCTGCGAGCGGTTGCTGCCGGTCACTTCGTTGATAATGCCCTTGGCTTCCAGTCCGGCTTTCAGATTTGGGTTGTTCTGGATAAGCCCGCCAAGCTGGGTCTGGTTGAGCTTGCCGGTGGCGTTATTAAGGATCAGTCCCTCTTTCCCGACGTTGTAGTCGTTATATTTGTTGTGGGAAATACCGGACTGATTGGGGGTGGAGATGTTGACGACAGGTACGCCGTTGGCCGCTTTGTCCATCTGCGTTGTGCCTGACGGCGTTATGGTTGCCGCCACGGCAGGCAGCAGCGGCTGAGTGGCAATCAGCGTGCTCAGTAAAATGCTCAGCACTCGCTGTGAAAAACGAACGTTGTCCTGTTCCATGGTCCCTGTCCTTAAAATGCCACTGATACGCGATAGTTAATAATCAGATGATCCGGTGCCAGCCAGTCCGGATAGTCCAGCGGTGTCCCGAGGGTGAACTGGCTTGTCAGCCAGCGGTTGGCGCTGGTCATCCCCAGCGCCGCGCCCCACAAGGTACCGGAGGCGTAGCGGTCAAAACCGTCTTTCTTCAGCCAGCCGCCGTCGAAAGCAGCCATCGCCCCGATATCGCCGATCCACGGCAGGGTGAAGAGTGAATAATTAAGTTCATTTCGCCAGTAGCCGCCGTTATCCCCGGAGAGATACTGCTCCTTAAAGCCGCGCACGGAGCTTTCGCCGCCCAGCGTCAGGCGTTCACTGCCGTACAACCGGTCAGGTGACCACTGGAAATAGACGCTGGAAAGCCACCACAGCCTGTCAGCAACGGGGCGCTGAAAACTGCCGTTTACGCTCCATTTGCGAAATTCTGCTTTCGGCACATCGCCGTGTTTGTCATTGTCGTTTTCCGCACCAAACCACGGCACGCCCTGGGTAAAGGTCGGGTTCAGAGTGGCAACGCCTGCGGCGATTTTTTGCGTATGGCTGATGCCGAAAGAGAGGCTGGAAAGTTTACGGCTGCTGGTCGCCAGCAGCACGTTATCGAGATAGTTGTGATTGATGCGGTGCGTTACGCCAAGCGAAACGCCGGTTTTGATATCCCCGTTGCGGAACAATACCCAGGAGCCGCTCAGGCGATGGGTTTCGCTGTCGCCCGTGGATTGCCACAGGTAGCCGTTGTTATCGAGGGTGCTGAGATAATTGCTCCAGCTGTAGCTGTAATCCAGCAGGCCATAGCCGTAAGGCACGCTGAGTCCGGCGGCGAAGTTCTGCGCATCATGGGCGTTCGAAAAATCACTGCTGCGCCCGCCGCTAATAAACCACTTATCGGCAAGCCCCAGCAGATTATTGCCGTACAGCGCGCCGCTGAGTTGCCCGGTGCCGGTGCTTTTCTGCCCACTGTTGTCAAAGCTTACGGAGCCACCAAGCGGGAATTCCGCTGTCGCCGTCAGATTCACGATGGAATAACCTTGCGCGTCGCCCGGGAGAATTTCGATCTCCACCGGCTGCTGACGCACGCGATTAAGCTGTTCCATGCCCTGCTCAATATCGCGCAAATTGAGAATTTTGCCTTCCAGCCCCGGAAAGGTCATTTTCAGCGTGCGGGCCGGAACGCCTTCAAGACGAATTTGCTGTAATTTGCCTTCCAGCACCGCCAGCTTAAGCACGCCGCTGGATAAATCTTGCTCCATTAAAAACGCGCGGCTGGTGATGTACCCCCGGCTGATATACCAGTCAGATACCGCATTGGTCAGGTCACTGAGCTGGGCGATGTTAAGGCATTGCCCGGTATGGGATGCGGTGATCTTCTTTACGGCAGATGGGGTGAGCAGCGTTGCGCCAGTGAGTTCAACACGATTGATGATAAAGCACGGGCCACTTTCGGAGGATGGCAAGGATGGCTGCGCGGCACGCGGTAGCACCACGCTACGATTCAATTCTTCTCGCTGGCGCTGGTTTTCTTCCAGACGCTGTGATTGCTGCTGCTGAATATCGGAACGGTCCGCTGGCGAAAGTACAGCGGCTGACAGAGGCGAAACAAAAGTGCAGAAAAATACAAATGCCGATGTAAAAACATAACAAGCTGATTTTAATGCTGAAATCCTTTTCACATGTCAACTCACAGTAGTGTTTTTCTTTGTTAGTTATCGTAAATAGTTTTTAACACTTAGTGAACCCATGGGTATTGTTTTTCAGATTTTTCGCTATTGAATCTTAAAAAAGTCAACTAAAAAAGCAATTCACCTCTAATTATCTTTTAATATTTATAAAACAGTAATACTCTTTACGTCGGACGAGGATAGTTTTCATGGTTTTAACAGGAAGGCATTATTAATATAATAGACTCATCATTAATTAAATCTTTCTGTAATGTAATAAACATTCCCTGCAGCGTATTAGCCCCCTGTAATCAAGGGGAAACAATCTCAACCAGGAATGATATTAGTCAGTCTATACCGATTATGTTCCAGAATATGAATCAGAATTACCACTACAAGATTATCGCAGAGCGATCCGATACCCAACCTCCCACCCGGCATCTATCATTCTCACACCGAACAGATGCAAACACTCCTTATGTACCAATGTCTTCCATACATTCACTCAGCTTTATCGAGCGATATTCAATGAATGCCAACGAATCTATATAACTGGACAAGATTAATACTTTCACTCCATCACAATATGCTTTCATAATTTCACTTAATCCACCACAAATATAAACATTAAACAGATAATTATAACAGACCAGTCCGATTGGGATTTTCCCCCATATTCATTAAGGAAGGAATCTGACAAGTATTGATAATAAGTATCTTTCTTGTAATACCCCCCAATCCGTATTCACGAAGTAACGGGGAAAACCTGTCAAAACGTTTCGACATAACCCCTAACCTTTTTGCAAGTGGGACTTTATTCGAAGAAGGTATGGGGTTGATGCGAGGCAGGTGCGCGTAAGGTCGAAGGATTCAGACGCTGACCTCTACTCCATAAATGAATCTCAATGCCATAACATGGCTAGTTGTCTTTTACTGTCTAGTTTCAACAGCCCATAAGCTGTAAATCCACTTTAACAGCTTATAGGCTGTAATATAAAATAACAGCTTAGAGGTTGTATCAATTTCAACTACAGCGGTCAGATGCATAATGAAAAATGTTGATCCGGTTAGAACACTCAATCACTTGCGCCCCCTGCTCATAGGTTTTCGCAAATCGCAAGGACTGACACAACAAGAAGTTGCTGAACGGCTAGGCGTGACACAGCAGACATATGCTCGTCTGGAGACCAACCCTGCCTGTGTCAGTATTACACGGCTGTTTAGAGTGTTTACTGTTCTTGGGGGTGGAAATTAACCTCTCCTCGGAGCCATGTTCCACAATCAGAACGGAGACAGAAACAAACAGTGATTTTGTAAATTCGCCTGCCAGAAGGGAGAAATGGTAACGATATGAACCGGGCACAATAGAGTTTAGCGAGATGCATGAATGGCATACAAGCAGGTGCCATCACAGCACATAATCTCAGAATCATGGATTTAGGGCTTGTATTACATGAGCTCCACTTCTGCATACTCATGTATGCATTCATAGCCCGCACTCAATCGTAGCTAAAACCTTACAGCAAAAAGTATGCTCATTGCTAATTGAGCCACAACCAAGAAAAACCATTAAAATCAATTAATTAATTAAAATAATAACATAACTTAATTATGAGGATCCCGATTAGTGACATAACTTTAATATGACATTACACCGGAAAGCCCTGCTGTTTATCTAAAAACAGCACAGGGTTCTCTCAGATTCGATCATTGATCGAAAGTGATGAACGCTACCCTTGCGCTAGTAATAGGTGATCGTCACATTCACTTTTGCCGTAAAATCCCCGGAAAAGGTATTGTCATTTGCGTCGGTTATCTCGGGGGCTGTCTGTATGGCCGCCGCCTGGAAAAACGCCGTATTTTTCCCTTTCTGCCCCACTCCGATATTCTGCTTCACGCCCATTCGCACCACTTTCCCTTCACTGTTATAGAGTCCCACTTCGAGGCCTTTCAGCTTTTGGCCATTTTGCTCGCTGACTGCCGAAATGGTCTCTCGTCCGGGAATGATGGTGTAGGGCTCATCAAAGGTAAACTCGACATTGTTGGTGTAGCTGCTGCAGGTAAAGTCCATGCCAAAACGGGTCAGCTTTCCTTCACGCGGGAATGAACCGCTGCTGCTTTTACGGAAATCCCCCAGGTCCACGGTCTGATGTTTGTTATCCAGCGAGCACGACGGCGCTGCCATATAGACGCCCGACCCGAGCGGCACATCGACGCTTGAGGCGCCGCCCAGGCC
>Ga0105251_10002262_pt1 | contig 15284 bp, 11 predicted proteins | sample KBSS64metaG_FD_80424 | JGI IMG/M metagenome (GOLD analysis project Ga0105251, IMG submission 80424) | Switchgrass rhizosphere microbial communities from Kellogg Biological Station, Michigan, USA - KBS S6-4 metaG | ecosystem: Host-associated > Plants > Roots > Rhizosphere > Soil | place...
CTGGTGGCTACTGAGAACGTTGCCGGCCAACCGCTGCGCACTTGGTTGAAGAGCCTGCCATCGCTGCAATACACCCATGAACAAGGCCTGGCGATAGATCCGTTCAACTACTGCGAGAACGGAGCCGCACACCACGAGGCTATCAGCGCCAAGGTGGACGACCTTGAGCTGAACCTCGGCATGACCATCGACCAGCTTCAAGCGCGTGCCCAGGCAATTGCCCCCCTGGAAGACAGCCACGATTCACCAGAAATCACCGGCCGCGAACTGGCGGAGATGTTTGGTGCCAAGCACAGCAAGTTCCTGAACCTGGCGGTGGATGTAGATAACTGGCGCGTCAGCTCCACGTTGGCAGATGGCAAGCATGAGTACGTGTACGCCCTGAAAGAAGTAAGCCTGGATCAACTGAATCTTGAAGACCGACAGCTAAAGCTGTACCTCGACTGCACGCCCGGCCTGAACTTGCAACTGGTGGTGTTGTTCCTGGATGCTGAAAAGCAGCGGATCAGCCACGTCATGCAGCATGCCAACCGCAACCAGACATCCGAGGTACCACCGGAAGCCGCCTTCGTGCGTTTCGGCCTGCGTGCCTACGCAGCCGGAACACCGAGATCAAGGCGCTGGTGCTTGGCCATCGCGACTTGCAGCCTTCGGAAATGCTGGGGCGTTCGCAACACTTGGTCGTCACCAACCACTACCCGGCTTACGCGGACCTGTACCGAAACGGCTTTGTACACAGCCGAGTGATGGCCTATCAGGAGCAGAACCTGAATGTCGACATCTTCCGCCTGCGCAGGAACGAGGCTGTCAGCTATCACGAGTTCCAGAACGTAGATGTAGTGACTGGGTGCCAGACCACCCTCACAAAAATGCTCGAAAGTGGCCAGTACAAGAGCGTGTTGGTGCACTTCCTGGACCCTGAAATGTGGGAGGTGCTCAAGCGCTTCACTCACATGGTCAAGGTAGTGGTTTGGGTACACGGTGCAGAGGTTCAGCCTTGGTGGCGTCGCGAGTATAACTACTCGGATGAAAGCCAGTTGGCTGTGGCAAAAGTCGAAAGCGAAAAACGTATGGCGTTCTGGCGCGAAACGTTGAGCAACATGCCAGCCAATCTTAAGCTGGTCTTCGTTTCCCGCTACTTTGCTGAAGAAGTAATGGAGGACGTGGGCTTCCGCATTCCTGAAGACCGCTACGAGATCATCCACAACCCGATTGATACAGAAACCTTCTCGTACAAGGAAAAACCGGAAGAACAGCGCATGAAGCTGCTGTCTATCCGCCCTTATGCATCGGCCAAGTACGCTAACGACCTGAGTGTCAGAGCGATTGAGTTGCTGGCGGAGAAACCGTACTTCAAGGACCTTGAGTTCCGCATGATCGGTGATGGCGTTCTGTTCGAAGACACCCTCGCCCCTCTGCGCAAATTCAGCAACGTGACGATTGAACGCGGGTTCCTCAAGCATCAAGAGATTGCTGCGCTGCATAAACAGTACGGCCTGTTCCTGTGCCCAACACGCATGGACGCCCAAGGCGTATCCCGTGACGAGGCGATGGCTTCCGGCCTGATCTCGGTGACAAACGCTGTTACAGCGATCCCCGAGTTTGTCGATGATGAATGTGGGATTCTTGCGGCCGGCGATGACGCCCAGGGGATGGCTGACGGCATCGCACGGGTGATCGAATCACCGGAGCTGTTCCGCAAGATGTCCGCTGCTGCGCGCGCGCGTGTTGAAAAGCAAACCGCCAAGCAATCAATCATTACCCGTGAAATCGAGCTGATTCGATAAGCATGATCCTGGTGCCATGTTAATGGTTGGCACCCTTGGCCGCGCGGCAGGGTAACTGCCGCTGCGGTTATTTGATCATCCATTGGCGAGCTTATTGAGTGCTTTTCAGACCCAACAGGGCTGAGCACTTTTCACCTTTTAGAATATTTGCGAAGACATGCTCAAGATAATCCGCGATCGCTTCTTTAAGGAAGACGAAATCGAGGCCACACCCGTACCACTGGTTGATAAGCCGGCGTTGGACTTCCTCTCCGACCGGGAGATTCTCGACTACAGGTCGTTCTGCAATCACGGCAGCGAAACCGACGAACCCTTGACCCTTCAGGGCTTCAGTGGCAACGCGCGTGCTGCAATCGAAAATGACAATCCAGTATTTACCTTCAACGGTAATGCTGGCGTCTACCAGGTTCGCTTCAAGCTGCCGCGTAGCTTCCACGGCAACGGCCTGCACCTGCGCTTCCGTCTTTCCGATTGGGAAACACTGAACTACATCGGGGTGGGTTACACCTTCGAAGGCACCTACCGCCATGTGAAGATCGTGAATGCCGCCAGGGGCCAATGGGTTGATTTCACCATCGGCCACAACGACCTCGCGTTCGGCATTCAGAATGACTGGGACGCGCCACCTGCTTGCGACCTGGAAGAGATCAAGCTCTATTTCAAAGGGCATCCCAAGGCAGAAGGCTCCACGCTGGAAATCGAGCGCCTGACGTGCTGGCATGAAAGCGAGGCACCAGCGGCGTGGCTGACGGAGGGCTTTGCAAAGGAGCCTCTTTCCGAAGCGCTTTGCGACTCTTTGTATGCCTACATGGAGAAGTGCTTCAAGGATGTGCCGGCTCAGGCTAATGACTATCTGCAGAAAGGCGTTTGCCCGCTCTACGGAAACATTGGACTGGAATGGGACTGGCAACAGACTCTGCCAGATGAGTTAGATGCTGTTGGCACCTACCGCTTCTCGTGGCATTCGCTGCACCCCGCGATCATTCTCATGCTGCATGCACGGCACGAGGCAAGCGTTGCGCCGCTCTTCCCCGCCCGGGAGTTCATCAGTAACTGGCTGGAGCGCAGCTACTTCAACGCCGATGAAGACCGCAAATTTGCCTGGTATGACCACGGCACTGCCGAGCGGCTGCTGGCATTCCTGCTGATCTGGGATATCGGTGTGCGCCAGCAGTTCGAACACCGCTTCATGGTTCGTCTGCGCTCAGCCATCTTCAAACATGCCCAGTTGCTGGCATCGGAGATGTTCTACGCCTCTCACCAGGCGTCCCGCTACCACAACCATGCGTGGTTCCAGGACATGGCATTGCTGGCCACCAGCCTGGCCATGCCCGATTTCCCGTGCTCCGAGCGCTGGCAAACGCTGGCCTTGTCCCGCCTGACCGATCAGCTGGATACGCTGATTGTTCGCGACAATGGCTATGCTGTGTTCGTTGAAAACTCCATCGGCTATCACCAAGGTGTACAGCGCCTCATCGCCTTCGCCGGCGAACTGGCACAGCAGAGCTCGCACGACACAACCATTCCAACGGTTGCTGACGAACTGCTTAAGTTCTCCGACTTTTTGCGCTACCCGGATAACCGCTCCCCAGCACAGGGCGACACCTTCCGTCGCGCCAACCCGAACCTGGAGACGGTACGCAACAGCAAGAATTACCCGACAACATCGGCGACTATTCTGCCGACTGCGGGCTACGCCATCATCAAAGGTAATCACGCACAAACTGCGTACATGCTGACCATGTTTGCAACGTCGTTGTGCAAGACGCACAAGCATCAGGACAACTTGTCCTTTACGTTGTTCATGGATGGCATCGAGTGGCTCATCGACCCAAGCTTCTACTCACACGAGTACGTCAAGCCGATTCAGAGCTTTTTGAGGGGCGCCTACTCGCATAACAACCCCGTTATCGGTGATGTGCCTTACAGCATTGAACCTGGTCATGCCCAGTTGTCCGGGGAAGTCATTGAAAATGGCTTTAACCTGAATGGCTCGCATGACGCGTTTGAGGACACTGTCATCAAACGTAGCATCACAGGTCACCTCGACCGCCTGCAGCTCGATATCAGCGATGAAATCCATGCGACGCTGAAAGACAAGCCTATGTTCAGCCTGTTCCACTGCGGTGACGGCACCGAGGTAACCAAGACTCAGGAAGGCGTGGAGATTCGTCACCCCGCCTCCAGTTATCGAATTACCATCGCTTCGAACTGCCCCTGCACGATCGTCACAGGCTGGAACGATGATCAACTCGTGAAAGGCATCAGCGGCGTTGGATTCATGCAACAGATTGACACGTCGATGGTTGCATTTGAGATGAAGAACGCTACCAAAGCGCAATTCACCATTACTGCTCACCACAACTGAAAATTACGGATTAAACATGAAAAAGATTGCACTGTACTCGGTCCTCGCTCTCTTCCTGACTGCTTGTGATGCGCCTGATGTGGCCAACATCAACCTAAAAGAAGGTAACAAGATCTCTTTGAACAACGTCAAGAGCACCAAAAGCTACATGGCGACCAAAGATGACAAGGACCGCCAATACCACTACTTCGAAACTACCGCAGACCTGAACACCGTTTACCAAGACTTCAGCCAACAGTTTGAAAAGAACGGCTACAAACCAACCGTTAAAACCCAAGAAGAATCGGTCATTCAGGTCTACTTCAAGAAACCGAATTCCGCAATGATCGTCGCCAACTTCAAGCAAGCCAACCCCAACCAGGCGACCACCCAAGCCGTACTTTCCTGGGCAGTAAATTAAAGCAATGCCCCGGAATACTCAGATACATCTGATACAAGGCCAGTTATCATGAGCGAAGTTAAAAGCGTAAACCCAAACTCAGGACGATGGATATATTCCGTTGCCTCCAAGATAACTCGCAATATTCCGGGGCTAACTTTCACCATCATAATCTGCACCTTAGCGGCGCAGATCAGTTTGTTAGCAGCCTCATACCTGCCTTTGAAAGCAATTATCCTCATTGGCTCCCCCTCCATTCCGTCCTATTTCCCTGAGTATTTCAAGGAATTTGAGCGGAAAAATTTGTTCGTAGCCCTTTGCTTTGCAGCCGTTGCCTTTTACCTATTGTATTTAGCTTCCGAGTCAATAACCAAAAAACTAACAACCCTCGGAAGTGAAAAGCTAGTTAGCAATAGTAGTAAATTAATTGTATTCGACGGCCAAGACGAGGTAGCCCGCAAAGCCTATCTTCGGCTTACGCGCAGCCTGGCCGCCGTAGTATTTTTGGCGCTAACTATCGGGGCACTTGGTTTTATCTATCTAGAACTTACAATCGCAGTTATTTCGTTCTGGCTTTGCATGGGCATCGCGGCCAAAGCGAAAGCGACGCTACGGAAAGACGTGTCAATCTCTTCCAACGAAGGGACCCATGAGCTGATTAATTCTTTGGGTTCTCTGGGGTTTCTTGCAGCCTTCTGCTACCTTGCGTATGACCTGCTCTCTGATACCCCGCCGAGCTTGCTTCCAGCAATCATCGGTGTGCTGTTGACACGACAAATCATGCAGCGTGCGACCCTGCTGATCCAAGATATAATCTTGCTGAAAGAGCAACGCCTGCAAATATCGGCATTGTTTTTCAACGGACACAAATTAACAGGTGAAATAAAATCCAAAGCAACTAAGTTTTGGAGCATTTTCACCCAAACCCAAATTAACAACTGGGCCCCCGCATTACTTAAAGACATCAGTGATAAAAACTATACAAAGCACTGTGTAAATTGGCACCAAAGCGGCGTGCACGACATTTTCGCATTAGAGGTGAAGGCCACCTGCGCGCAGGGCACAGAGGACCTCTATCTTCTGAAAGTATTCAATACTACCCGAAGCACATTAGCGATTAACGAAGCAACTCTTCTGTCTGAGCCTCAAATCAGAAACCTTCAGACCTTGCCACTTGTTCACGCAACTGTTCTAGAAGGTTTTCACTGCCACATCTTTCGCGCGGAACACCTGAATAAGATACCTCCCGTTGAGTACGGGATACACCAACTCGAACTCAGCAAGCTGCTGATGAGAAGCATACCGTCACAGCCCCTGGTACAGAAGTACACGCGTTCACGCCCTCTACTGTGGGATCGACTGAGCGACTCAGCGCTCGCTAATCTCGGTGAGGCGCTAGAGATCAGTTCGCATCAGAAGGCATTCAATGAATTCATCCAAGATATCGACAGCACCCGATACCTCCTGCGGACACTCCCTTTGCATGTTTGCAATTCACAGGTCGGCAAGGATCAAATATTCATTTCCGATAATGGTGCTTTGACAGTCAGCTATTGGGGCAATTGGAGTTTGGAGCCTGTTGGTGCGAGCTTCCAGATATCAAAAAAACTCGGATCTTTGCTCGTGGAGTTGCTTGCTGACCTTAAGGAACACCGTGCAGACATGAAGGAATTAACAGTGTCACACCTGCGCTTTTCTGCATTGTGCTTCCAGCTGGATCAGTTGCTTGTACGGCAAAACTACATATCAGCTGCAGAGCTACTTCCCCAAATTACCGGGCTGGCCGATGAACTTAACCAACCAGTATTCAAGGAAGTCTCATGCAACGCGTAGCTATGGTGGTGTGGAACGAGTTCCTAAATGATGCCCGGGTACTGAAAGAAGCTCAAACCCTCCAGCGCGCAGGCTATCAAGTTAAAGTCTTTGCCCTGCACACACCTGGTGTTACTCAGCAACATGAACAACTTGAAGGAGGTATTCAGGTATGCCGAGTTGCTCGCAGTCCTTTGTGGCGCTTGCGCAAGGGTAGCTCTTTGCCCATCCAGCCCCCTGCCAGCAGCAAACCTCAAGGCCCAATCGGCAAACTGTCAGTAAAGCACCAGCTTTTTCGACTCATTGCAAGAACTTGGACCCATATGGCCCTTCTCTGGCAGATGATTCGATATCGGGCAAACCTCGTTCATGCTCATGACGTGAACACTCTGCCTACGGCTTGGTTAGCAGCGCGTTTCAGCCGAGCTCACCTGGTTTATGACGCGCACGAAATAAGTACCAGCCGTGAGGGCTATAGCAGCTTCCGCCGCCTAGTTGGCTTTGTAGAGAAGCAGTTAATGCCCAAAGTGGATGGAAGCATCACGACCACAGACGCTAGAGCTAAATACTTCGCGCGTGCCTATGGTGTGGCACGACCAACCGTCCTGCAAAATCGACCTCGACTCACACATTGCGACACTTCAAACCGCATCAGGGAAGAGTTGGAGCTTAAAGCACCTTGGCCGATTATCCTCTATCAAGGCGGCTTACAGCAGGGTCGGGGATTGGATAAACTCATCCGCACGGCTATTGATGTGCCAAATGCTTATTTCGTATTCATCGGCGGTGGCCGCCTCGCCCTGGACCTTGCTTATCTCCGGGATGAACTAGGCCTGCAAGAGCGTGTGCATTTTATCCCAACCGTCCCCTTATCACAGCTGCCAAGTTATACTGCATCAGCAGACATCGGTGTACAGCCGATTGAAAACACTTGCCTCAATCATTACACCACTGACTCGAACAAACTTTTTGAGTACTTGATCGCAGGATTACCTGTTGTTGCCACCGACTTTCCGGAAATACGCCGAATAGTGCGCAGCAACAATGTCGGATTGCTGGTTCCAGCCAACGACTCATCGTCATTAGCGGCAGCACTTTGTCAACTTGTTACAGATATCGAATTGCGAAAAACATTTGCAACTAATGCGCGTTCAACTGCGAGAACCCTTAACTGGGAGGAACAGGAGAATCGATTGGTAGACCTCTATAAAAATATCCTGAAGTCGCCTTCGTCTGTCGAACAGGCCAGGCTATGACGACTCGGATCCTTCTGCTAAGTTTTTACTATCCTCCGGATCTTTCGGCAGGCTCATTTCGTGCAGAAGCGCTCGTCAATGCACTGCGTGCTGAACTAGGGGAGCATGTAGATATCGATGTGATTACAACCCACCCGAATCGGTATCACTCTTACACAGCAAACGCAGTAAGCCTTGAATGCTCTCCCCTACTTAAAATTCGTCGCATTGACATTCCTGCTCACCGGAGCGGAATCAGAGACCAGGCGACGGCGTTCGTCAGCTTTGCTCTAAATGCACTAAAAGCTACACGCAAGCAAAAATATGACTTGGTTTTTGCCACGTCTTCACGGCTGATGACTGCATCTCTTGGCGCGTTCATCGCCCAACGCAAAGGCTGCGGTCTATACTTGGATATACGTGATATCTTTGTTGACACTTTACGAGATCTTTTACCCGCACGCTGGGGACGGTTCTTCGCCTCGCTTTTTTCACCTATAGAACGCTGGACGATAAATAGTGCCACTCGAGTGAACTTGATTTCACCAGGCTTCCTGCCTTACTTTAACACTCGTTATCCAGGTCGCGAGTTTACACTCTATACAAATGGCGTAGATGACCTATTCATCAATCAAGTCTCCGCCATTCAGCCTCCACGGACTTATAACACTGCGTCCAAACGCCTTAAGGTCGTCTATGCGGGCAATATCGGAAGCGGACAAGGTCTTCATCAAATTCTTCCTGAGCTTGCCAAACGGCTCACCGAGAAAGTGGAATTCCATCTGATCGGAGCAGGTAGTGCCTTAAAAGATCTTAACCTTGCACTGGTACAACATAAAGTCGAAAACGTTAAGATTTCACCACCTATGAAGCGAGAAGATTTGCTGCTCATCTATCATCAAGCAGACGTACTCTTCCTGCATCTTAATAACCTGAAGGCATTTCGGCGCGTGCTCCCATCTAAGCTATTTGAATATGCCGCAACAAACAAACCAATCTGGGGTGGGCTCTCTGGGTATGCTGGACGCTTCGCCAAGAAGCGAATCAGAAACGCTGCACTCTTTAGTCCATGCGACCTGGAAGGTGCAGTAGAAGCCTTCTCTCGATTAGAACTCCAGCACACACCTCGATCTGATTTTGTTCAGCAATTCTCTCGCAACAACATCAAGAAAGAAATGGCCAAAGATGTTTTACAAATTTCACCTAAATACTTGGCGCGCGCCACGTGCCAAAATACAAAAAGCCTGAGCCCGCCTACCCCTATTAAAAATCAATAACCCCTCTACCACTATAATACGCACCAACCTTCCTGCGAACGCATCACTAGCCCTAAGGGCTATTCCCACCCCAAGGGACATGACCCACTCTGTCCACTTAAATAATAAAATTCAACCTGCCACCTAAAAAATCAAAAATGACCTCCTGTACCCACTGAGTGTCTTCTCTCTTGGAGGCTACCCCGGTCAAACCTTCTATGGCTCCTTGGTCGCCCCCTGACGCTGATTCGGGCGTCTCGGGTGCAAAGCATCCCTCAGAACGGCCCTGCTTACGTTGCAATCGTTCGCCTTGATCGCGATAATGCGACATAGCTATGCGCTCAGGCATAAGAATTGGATCCCATATGACCCTAAACCTCTGTACTTTCGCCGGAATGCGCCGATGCCGGTTCTAGGTAGATAGGTCGGTTAGGCTTTTGAGTTTTATAGGGTTTGTAGTCGCGCCAATCGATGCACCAGAAAATTGCATCATTCCAGAAGGCTAAAACAAAACAGTGACCAAGAATTTAATTATCTACGGCAGCTGCGTTTCACGAGACATATTCAATCTCGAAGAGAGTCGCGACTTCAACTTGCTTGAATACTACGCGAGATCGTCCATGGCCTCACTCTGCAGTGACGCCTACGACAACCCAGAAGCATTAGAAAAAATTCCATCGGCTTTTCGACGCCGTATGGTCGCGTACGATTTTTCCAAAGAAATCCTCTCGGAAAAAAATCAATTTGATAACGCCGATGTCATCTTAATCGATCTGATCGATGAGCGGTTTGACTTAATAGCTTTGCCATCCGGGCAAACGATAACCCACTCCAACGAACTGGCCGAAAGTGGCATATTTGAAGATTCTTCCATTGAGGGTTTCAGAACCATTTCCCAAGGTTCAATGGAACGTCGTCAGCTTTGGTTTCAGGGGATGCAAAAATTTCTCGCACTCCTAGTGAAACAAAAAAAACTAGATCGCGTGATAGTCAACAAGGTTTTCTGGTCATCCGCATTTGAAAAACCGAGTGAAACTACTTTTCCCATTGCACCTATCCTCATTGACAAAGCCAACGCTGAACTGGCCTGGATGTACGAGGTACTAAGCCATGAGCTGGCTGATCATCAGTTTTTGGAGTTTTCTCCATCACTATTGACTGCAGATGAGTTTCATCGCTGGGGGGCCTCACCTTTCCATTATTGTGAAGGCTACTATAAAGAGGCCTTGTCGCAGATCAAGAAAGCATGCGAATCTTCTGCCCAGACACAATCTGAAACTGAACCCCCTGCGGAATGTCGCTCTTACTCTCCATTTGTTTCGAAGGGCGCGAAGCTCACCGTCGCCGCTATAAAAACCGATGGAGATATTTTCGCGCATTGCTCTCTTGTTATAGAGGGCAGACTCCACGAAACCGGAAGCTTTGCATTTTACCTGGTTGTTGATGGTGTTCGACGTGACGTACGATGGTACGACGGATCGCAAGATGCTCGTTTCCGCACACCGGAGACATATAAGACACTAGAGGTGATGGCTTTTTATAAAGACGTTTTCGAAGAACAGATGTCAGCCAAATGCACTGTAGCGTCGATGTAGACCTTGCCACTCCCTAAAACAGGCTGATGGAAAGTTGGACAGGTATTTTCACACCTGTCCCGACTTTAATCGCAACACCACCTCCACCCGACTAGTTATTCACCACCAACTTTTGCAAGCGGATCAGCTGAACGCAAAAGAACTTCCAGCAAGCCTACAGGCAGTACATTGGTACGCAGAGCTTCTGCACCAAGCATTTCAGAACCAGGAATACTGAGATGCCCTTCATCATAATACAATGGCTTTCCATCCATGTAAGCCGAACAAGTACCATTCTTACAGATCAAGTCCCGTAGCCCGAATATGCTGGTACGCGGATATTCAAGAGCAATTTTACCAACTAGTTTGTTAGCAGCGTAGTCACCCTTATCAGCGTATGATGTTTGGTTTTCACACGACATGAAAGGAATCTTGATCGACTTCTTACTGCACTCGCGATCGTACCCCATAAAGCCTGGAGCTCTCAGTGCGATAACAACAGTCTTTCCTGCATCGGTCAGGAGGCGTAGAGTTTGCCGGAAATCTGACTCGAAGCTCGGATCCCGGACGTACGCATGCCAGCTTGCCCCCAACACAATCGTGTCATACTTTGCGAGTTCGCCACGAACCATCTTATTAAATTCCACACAACTATCTTTATAGGCAGGCGGAGCGTATTTTCTACTTAATTCATCTGGGAATGGCGGACATGAAGAGTGTTCAATATTCCTTAGTGCAAACCCATAGTGCTCAGACAGCACTTTAAAATAACCCATGAAGTGCGCTGCATTTGAGTCACCAAACAAGATTGCACGAGGCGCCCTAGCTGCATCACCGACCACACACTTTTTATCATTCAAAAATTCTGGCTTGGCTCCCACCTGGCACACATAGCTATAGCTAAAAGCGGGACCGGTGTTATTACTTACTTTCGCTAAAGTCTCAGCATAGCCCTCAGGAGAAAATAACTTAATCACACCACTCGAATAAATCGCAACAGAAGACAATACACCGGTTGCTATCAGCAAGCTTGAAAGGGCATAGGCTTTAGCTGCCCCCCCCGAGTGCCTGAAAGGTTTTTCAATCCAGAAATACGAGAGCAAAGTCATTACAAACATAATGACTAGGCACAGGAGCCCACCAAATAGATCAGGCTCGCCCATTGAGTATCGATAGAACGCCAGTACTGGCCAATGCCATAGATAGAGCGAGAATGAGATTAACCCTACTGCAACGAATGGCCTTAAGGAGAATAAACCACCTACTAACGTTGGGCTGAAATTACCTGCTGCGATAAGTAATGCACCACCAATGGTAGGTACAACTGAAATCCAGCCAGGGAAGCCGTCCGTTTCACGAATCGTTAGCAATGACCAGATAACAATCAATAGCCCCAGTGCAGCTAAAATCTCCGCGTACGCTCGCTGAATCCTGAAGCGAACCATCTGACATATGAAGTATGTGGCGGCACCGATCAGCAACTCACCTGCACGCGAGGGGAGCATGTAATAAGCAAACTTCTGGTCGCCTGCCAAGCTTAGCTGCCCCCAAGAGAAAGAGGCTACAGCAAGAAGGAGAGAGATGATTACAATCCAGCGCCTTTGCAAGTACGCAAAAGCAAAAAATAGAAAAGCAGGCCAAAGCAAATAGAACTGCTCTTCAACACCTAGAGACCACATATGTAACAGCGGAACCATGTCTGAAGATGCAGCAAAATAGCTTATATCAAGATATTTCCAGAAATATATATTTGCCACTGACAATACAGACGCAAGTGCCGAGCCCGACAGATCATTGACATCCGATGGCAGCATGAGTGTCACGCCAGCCAACAAGGTGACAAATATCATGAATGCAGCAGCAGGGAAAATTCGTCTGATTCGCCGCAGGTAGAAGTCACTAAATTTGAATTCCCCTTGGGCAAGCTGCCTTGCTACGATCCCGGTTATGAGATAACCCGAGATAACGAAGAATATATCAACCCCTACAAATCCGCCTGGCAACCACTGCTTATTGAAGTGAAATACAACCACTGCCAATACGGCAAGAGCCCTGAGCCCATCGATATCAGGGCGGTAGGTAAGCATTTTGTTACTCATGAATTCCCTTTAGTAGGGCAGCGCCCGGATGTTGTAGGTAAGAAAACAGCATCGTAAACTCGCTTAGTACGGCCTTAAACGGGTAAGACATACAACCCTTTCCACAGCTCATTGAAGGGGGCGAGCTTTCGCTCGCCGCGCATTACCTATGTCTATTTTTGAGAAATCAGCCCTGGCATATCGTGCTCGGCTACTGATATCCGCCCGATTTGCTCCGAACCAGCCATGCTTAGGTGACCGAGATCAAAGTAGATCGGCTTACCGCCCAAATAGGCAGAACAAGTGCCGTCAGCGCACACGTAGCTTCTGAGAGTGAAGGTCTTAACGTTACTGTATTTTCCTGCGATCGCGATAATTTGATTATTTATCTCGGTCTCTCCAGTATCTGGGTAGACCCCACGCGAAGCACAATCAATACCCGGAATCTTCAGAGACTTCAGATCACATGAGCGATCATAGTCTTTGAAAATCGGAACCTTCAGTCCGATTATTATATTCTTACCTGTCGAAGAGAGCTCGTTAACTAAATCCTCAATATCTGCCACATAACTCTTGGTTCTATACTTATAGCCTTCCCAGTCCGCACTGACAATTATCGTATCAAAATCGTCAAAATGCTTTCTGATCTCAGCATTGAACATCTGGCAAGAGTTCCGACTTGCCTCTTTCACGTAAGGCCGGCTTTTTTCACCTGCGAACGGCACGCAAGAATTATGCGAAATATTTCGCATCGCGACCTTGCGATCCTCTGCGATAATTTTCCAGTACCCAACATAATGCGCCGAATTTGAGTCACCAAATATCAGGACACTCGGTTTAGCATCAGAACCAATAACACATCTTTTAAAATCAATAAATTTCGGATCATAGCTCGCCATCTGGCAGTTATAATCATAGCGATATGCCGCCTTAGTCTGATTAAAGTGCTCAGTAACCTTGGCATGATAGCCTTGAGGAGAGAGCTCCTTCACAAGCCCTTTAACACTGATAGTATAATAAGAACCCGAAACAGTCATAACTGCCAAAGCAGCTACGGCCACACCTTTCAAATTAATAGTTCGCACAGCCGGCCGCCGGAAAGGAACCTCTACCCAATAATAAGAGATTAGCGTAGCCAAAATCAACAATACGCCACAGACCAAATAGCCTGTTCCTGTTGGCTGACCATAAGCATAGCGATAAAATGCAAGAATTGGCCAATGCCATAGGTAGAGCGAGAATGACACCAGCCCGACATAGACGAAGGGCCGGAAGGACAAAACCGAGCTAACTATATTTTTACCAGCCGCACCTGCAAAGATCACTACAGCCACACCGACTACTGGCAACAAAGAAACCAGCCCGGGAAACCCTCCAGTCTCACTAATCAATGAAATTGAGAGCACAACTGCAGCAATCCCGATAACAGCTAAGGCCTGAGCAGCACTCTGGCTTATACGATCTTTCCAAGTTTCACTTGCAAAGTACGCCAGCGCGCCGATTAGCAGCTCACCCGATCTCGACGGGAGCATGTAATAGGCAAACTTCGGGTCTGAAACCAACTGACTTTCGCCGTACAAAAATGACGCCGCGGCGATCAGAACCGCAGCGGACACTATGGCCTTGCGCCCTCCGGCCTTGTACAAAACAATTAATAAGGCGGGCCACAATAGGTAAAATTGCTCTTCCACTCCCAGCGACCACATATGCAGCAGCGGAACCAGATCAGAGGATGCAGCAAAGTACCCTACGTCCAGATACTTCCAGTAATAGATGTTCGCGACTGAAAAAATGGATGCTATTGCCGAAGACGCCAAGTCCCTCGCATCCATCGGCACCATAAAAGCAATACCAAACAACGCTGTGACGAATATCAAGAAAAAAGCCGCCGGAAGAATTCGACGAACTCTTCGCATGTAGAACTCTACAAAGGAAAACTGACCCTTTGAAACTTCCTTTGTAATAATTCCTGTAATCAGGTAGCCTGAAATCACAAAGAATATGTCTACACCGACAAATCCGCCAGGCAACCATTGTTTGTTAAAGTGAAAAATCACCACAGCTAATACGGCGAGAGCCCTAAGCCCGTCGATATCAGGACGGTAGGACATTTTTTTGACGTGCATCTCTGAATTCCCTGTCATGGGGCACTTGGATAAACCGAGAATGATACCTTTTTGCTCGCTCGAGCGGTGTTTTTTTTGGTGAATCCTCCCAGTTACAGACCGGAAGAGCTGCACACCCTGCACTACAGGCAGCCGGAGATGAGCTCTCTAGGCTGTAAAATGAATATAGAACAACACCCACTGGCAAGCGCGTATGCTCCTGAGAGTCCATTGCTCAGCTGGAGTTACTAAAGTCATGGCTTTCGCTTAGCTGCTTACGGGTCTCCCAATGCTTCCTTCTCAATGAGGGCGACAGGAGATGGAAGCGCAGCTATTGGACTGGCGAGTTGCAGTTGGAGGAATCGAAAACTCTACAGCGTCCTAAACTTGCTTCTCAGGGGGAACGCTTTGCTGGGCCTGTCACACTGTCGCCGGACAGGCCCGGGCCTGCTTCAGTAAACCCTATCCCCCACCAACCGCTTCAAATACTGCCCATACCCATTCTTGGCCAACGGTTCAGCCAGCTTCAACAGCTGCTCCGCCCCAATCCACCCCTGCCTGTACGCTACCTCTTCCGGACAAGCCACCTTCAGCCCCTGCCGGCGCTCGATCGTAGCGATATACCCGCTAGCCTCCAGCAACGAGTCATGCGTCCCGGTATCCAGCCAGGCATACCCACGCCCCATGATC
>Ga0105251_10002271_pt1 | contig 15254 bp, 13 predicted proteins | sample KBSS64metaG_FD_80424 | JGI IMG/M metagenome (GOLD analysis project Ga0105251, IMG submission 80424) | Switchgrass rhizosphere microbial communities from Kellogg Biological Station, Michigan, USA - KBS S6-4 metaG | ecosystem: Host-associated > Plants > Roots > Rhizosphere > Soil | place...
CCCGGTGCAGGGCAGCAATAGCCATCGATTTACTCGTGAAGGCATGACCATGCAACGCATTAGCGTCATGCAGGAGTATGTCAGTGAGGATAAACGCGACCGTAAAGCCGAAACTATTTTGGCTCAATCTGCCAGTAGTGCAGCCAAAGCCGAGGTGATTCGGACGACATTACAAAAAACGACTGCTCAGGCCTGGCTTGATCTGGCGTTATCGCAAAAAGTGCTTACAACTGCGCAAAAACTGGTGGATGAAACCGAGCGCCAGGTGGGTGTGCAAAAAGCGACGGTTGCCAGTGGTAGTTCACCGGCTTCAAGCGTTGTGGATATACGCATGACGCTCTTAGGGATGGAGGACAGAGTCACGCTCGCACAGCGTGATGTGGCTCTGGCCCAGACGCGGTTGCTGCAATTGACGGGCAAACAGATTGATAAAACTAGCGGTACGTTGCCGCGTTATCAGCGTTTGCCTGCAGACCCGGCATTACTGGAACAAAATATCGGGCAGCATCCGGAAGTGATTGAAGCGGCGCGCGAGGCCGATGTAGCCAAAGCTCGTTCGGCGCAGTCAGCGGTAGCGGCGAAACCGAACGTCGGTGTTGAGGTTTTTTATGCTCATCGTGCGGATGATTACGATGATATGGCTGGCGTGATGTTTACCGTCGATTTACCCATGTTTAAATCGCAGCGTCAGGACAAAGATCTCGCGGCGGATATGTCGCGTTCAATGGAAGCGAACGACCAATTAGCATTGGCGAATCGCGAACGTGTAGCACTGGTGCGCACACTTGTCGCGCAGTATCAGGCAGCGCAAACACTCTGGTTGCGCCAGCAAGATGAAATATTGCCTCTGCAACGCCAGCGCCTCTCGCTGGTTGAAGCGCAATACCGTTCCGGGCAATCGACCCTCTCCGACTTACTCAATGCTCGTCGCACTCTGCTTGATACCGAACTGACCGCGCATAGCGCAGAAAAAAATGTGGCTGAAACCTGGGCCGCCATTCGCTATCTGACGCCACAGGAAAACAACCAATAATGAACACCATAACGAAAATTTCATTGTTAACGCTCACTATCGCGGCGGCACTTGGCGCTGGGTATTACGTGGGTAAACAAAGCCACTCCACCACCACTACACAATCTGCTCAGCCAGATCGAAAAGTTCTTTATTGGTACGACCCGATGACGCCAGGTCAGCGCTTTGATAAACCGGGCAAATCACCGTTTATGGATATGGACTTAGTGCCGCGTTATGCCGATGAAGCTACCGAAGATGGTGGTGTGACGGTAAGCGCTCGCCAACAACAAAACCTCGGAATCAAAACTGCGGTGGTTGAGAAGAAAGCACTGCAATATCAATTTGATGCTTTTGCTACTGTGGCTACGGATGAACGCAGCGTGCAGATTATTCCGGCCAGTGCCAATGGCGTCGTTGAGAAGTTGTTTGTTAATGCGCCGCAGCAATTCGTCAAAGCAGGTGAACCACTTGCACAGCTATGGATACCTGAATGGACGGCCGCACAGCAAGAGTATCTCGCGGTGCGTCGTTTGGGAGATGGCGCATTAAGTGCCGCCGCTCGAGAACGTCTGCAACTCCAGTTTATGCCTGCGGATATTATTCGCCAGGTAGAGAAAACCGGGAAACCGCAAACGCGTGTGACGGTGCGCGCTAAACAAGCAGGCTACATCAACAAGCTGGAGACGCGCGAGGGGGCGCAGGTTACACCAACCACACCGCTGTTTGAGGTTGCCAGCCTCGAATCTGTGTGGATTGTGATTGATTACCCACAAATTCAGGCACAGGTGCTGCAAGTGGGAAGTGAGATTCAGGCATCGAGCAATAGTTGGCCTGGCGAGACTTTCCACGGTCGCGTGAGTGAACTCCTGCCCAATATGGATACGTCCACCCGAACGCTGAAAGCGCGCAGCGTGCTGGACAATCCGCTAATGAAGCTCAAGCCTGGGATGTATCTCAATGTGAAACTAGCCAGGCAGCTTAATCTCCCGCCGGTGCTGGCTATTCCTGAAGAAGCGATGATTGAAACGGGCAGTAATAGCCGAGTATTAGTCGCTCAGGACGATGGCCATTTCAACCCGGTGAATGTAGTGGTTGGGGCGGCGCAAAATGGCTGGGTTGAGATTAAACAAGGATTGAAAGAGGGCGATAAAGTGGTGACCTCCGGGCAATTCCTGATTGATTCCGAAGCAAGCCTTCGCAGTGCATTGCCACAGGAGAAAGCTACAACTACTGCCACCGAGGAATACCAAGGCGAGGCGGTGGTCAAAGAGATTACTGATGATGCTGTCACCCTTTCGCACAAGCCTATTGCGGCGTTGAAGTGGGGGGCGATGACGATGGAATTTGCTCTGAAATCAGCCGCTGACGCGCAGGGTGTGAAGGTTGGGGATCGCGTGATGTTCAGTTTTACAATGGATGACGAACGTGGCGCAGTAATCACTCATCTGATGCCGATGGCGGGGGCAATGAAATGATTGCCGCCGTTATTCGCTGGTCACTTAAAAATCGGCTGCTGGTGTTGCTTGCGGCGATCATGATGGCGGCGTGGGGAATTTGGTCGCTACAACGCGCACCGCTGGATGCGCTGCCAGATCTCTCCGACGTACAGGTGATCATTCGTATCAATTACCCAGGCAAAGCGCCACAGGTCGTTGAGGATCAGGTCACTTATCCGCTCACCACTACCATGCTTTCGGTACCCGGTGCGAAAACTGTGCGCGGGTTTTCGATGTTTGGTGACTCGTATGTCTACATTCTGTTTGAAGATGGCACCGATCCGTACTGGGCGCGCTCGCGGGTTCTGGAATATTTAAGCCAGGTTCAGTCGCAGTTACCCCCTGAAGCTAAAGCCTCGTTAGGGCCGGATGCGACGGGAGTAGGTTGGGTTTATGAATATGCGCTGGTGGACAGAACGGGCAAACACAGTCTGGCAGATTTACGCGCCCTTCAAGACTGGACGCTTAAATTTGAGCTCAAAACTGTGCCGAATGTTTCGGAAGTTTCCAGCGTAGGCGGCATGGTCCGACAGTACCAAATCGTTCTCGATCCGCAGCGCATGCGGGCGCTGAACATCACACATGAGCAAGTTATTAGTGCGGTGCAAAGTGCTAACCAGGAAGGTGGCGGTTCGGTCATCGAAATGGGTGAAGCCGAATATATGGTGCGCACGGCAGGTTACCTGAAGAACCTGAATGATTTTAAACAGGTAGTGATCACCACACGTGAAGGCGTGCCGGTGTTATTGAGCGATGTAGCTACACTGCGCATGGGGCCTGAAATTCGGCGTGGCGTAGCGGAATTTAATGGTGAAGGTGAGGTCGCGGGCGGCATCATCGTAATGCGTTACGGTAAAAATGCGCTGGATACAATTAATGCGGTAAAAGCGAAGCTACAGCAAGTTCAGAAGAGTTTGCCTGCGGGTGTCGAAATTGTTCCGGTGTATGACCGTTCTCATCTTATTGAAAATGCGATTGAAACACTCTCTCACAAGTTGCTGGAAGAGTTCATCGTGGTAGCAATTATCTGCGCACTATTCTTGTTCCATTTCCGTTCCGCATTAGTGGCGATGATAACCTTGCCGCTGGGAATTCTGGGCGCGTTTATCGTGATGCACTACCAGGGGGTGAACGCCAATATTATGTCGTTGGGCGGGATAGCTATTGCGATTGGGGCAATGGTTGATGCTGCGATCGTGATGATTGAAAACATGCATAAAGTGCTGGAGCAGTGGCGGCATGACAATCCTGATAAGCAGCCTTCTGGAGCAGATTACTGGCGGATTTCTGAGCAGGCAGCGGTAGAAGTGGGGCCGGCATTGTTCTGTAGTTTGCTGATTATCACGCTCTCATTTATTCCTGTGTTTTCCCTTGAAGCACAAGAAGGGCGCATGTTCTCGCCACTGGCGTTTACCAAAACCTACGCTATGGCTGTTGCTGCCGGGTTAGGTATCACGCTGGTACCGGTGCTAATGGGCTATTTCATTCGCGGAAAAATTCCTGATGAGAAGGCTAACCCAATCAACCGTTGGCTGATAGCCGCCTATGAACCACTGCTGGATAAAGTGCTGGCCCGCCCGAAAACTACGCTGCTGGTTGCAGGGTTAGTATTACTGGCGACGTTATGGCCGCTGAGCCGACTTGGAAGTGAGTTTATGCCGCCGCTAGATGAAGGCGACTTGCTCTATATGCCATCAACGCTGCCGGGTATTTCCGCACGTGAAGCCGGACGTTTACTGCAACAGACAGACCGCTTAATCAAAACCGTGCCTGAAGTGGCGACGGTATTTGGTAAAGCTGGGCGCGCAGATACCGCAACCGATCCTGCACCGCTAACCATGATCGAGACCACTATTCGTTTTAAACCGCGCGATCAATGGCGGCCAGGAATGACGATGGATAAGCTGGTTAGTGAACTCGATAGCGTGGTGAAAGTACCGGGAATTGCTAACGTTTGGGTGCCACCTATCCGTAACCGCCTGGACATGTTGGCGACGGGTATCAAAAGCCCGGTAGGCATTAAAGTAAATGGCAATAATATTGCCGCCATTGAGCAGGTGGCTGAGCAAATCGAGCGAGTGGTGAAGCAAGTTCCTGGTGTCACATCCGCTCTTGCGGAACGACTCGGTGGTGGGCGCTATGTTGATATCAATATCGACAGGCTTAAAGCGGCGCGCTATGGCGTATCAGTCAAAGAGTTACAGTCATTAGTCGCAACGGTGATTGGTGGGCAAAATATCGGTGAAACGATTGAGGGACGTGAGCGCTATCCGATCAATATTCGCTACCCGCGCGAAATACGTGACAACGTCCAAAAATTGCAAAACTTGCCGGTGATTACCGCAAATGGTAGCCAGATTGCGCTTTCTGAATTAGCAGACATTAGCATCACCGATGGCCCACCAATGTTGAAAAGTGAAAATGCCCGTTTATCTAATTGGGTGTATGTGGATTTACGTGGGCGCGATTTAAAATCAGCAGTGGAAGATATGCAGCGTGCTGTTTCCCAGCAGGTGAAATTACCTGAGGGCGTCTCATTATCCTGGTCTGGTCAATTTGAATATTTAGAGCGAGCGAGTGCTAAATTAAGAATAGTCTTACCATTCACCCTGGTTATTATTTTTGTCTTGCTTTATGTAACATTCTCACGGGTAAGTGATGCGCTGTTAATAATGGGGACTTTACCATTCTCTCTCATTGGCGGTATCTGGTTGCTATATTTGCTGGGATATAATTTATCCGTTGCGGGTGCGGTAGGATTTATTGCATTGGCTGGGGTAGCAGCTGAATTTGGCGTAATAATGGTACTTTATTTAAATCAAGCGATTGCGAGGCATAAAGCGTTGGATCCACAGGGAGGAAAACCCATGCTAATGCGCGCCCTTCATGAGGGGGCTGTGCTGCGCGTCAGGCCAAAAGTGATGACTGTTGCGACGATAATGGCGGGTTTATTGCCGATTATGTGGGGCGATGGTACGGGGTCAGAAGTGATGCGCCGTATTGCGGCCCCGATGATTGGCGGTATGATTACAGCCCCATTACTGTCAATGTTGGTCATTCCAGCAATGTATGTGTTACTAAAAAAGCATAAATAATAGTCGGTTACCCCTGTTGCTTTTTTAGCTTGAAAAACAATAGGGGTGATTTTTTGATGTTTCAATTGACCTGGAAGACTAATTTTAAGAATTAGCCACAGACTTATTTAGTCTTTGTTAATATATAATTTGTTAGGCTGTATATTGAATTTTGATGTGGAAATCAATGTGACTCTAACAAATAAAATCATCTTTTCTTTTATTATTTTTGTATCACCATTAATAGTACTGCCTGCTGCGATGGCGAACCAAAATAGTGTATTAGGTGATACCTGGAATACTTTGTCTGATAACGTTTCACAAACGTGGAACGAGCCGCAACATTATGATTTGTATGTGCCCGCAGTAACCTGGCATGCTCGCTTTGCCTACGATAAAGAAAAAACAGACCGCTATAACGAACGCCCTTGGGGAATTGGGTTCGGGCAAACGCGTTGGGATAACAACGGTAACTGGCATGGTTTATATCTGATGGCGTTCAAAGATTCCTATAACAAATGGGAACCTATCGGTGGCTATGGTTGGGAGAAGATCTGGCATCCTTTGACTGATGATAACTTCCGTCTTGGTCTGGGCTATACGCTAGGGGCAACAGCACGTGATAACTGGAAATACATTCCGATTCCCGTGATTTTACCTTTGGCATCGGTAGGTTATGGCCCTGCAACGTTCCAGATGACATATATACCCGGCACGTACAACAACGGTAACGTTTACTTTGCATGGTTACGCTTCCAATTCTGACGGGCATTAGAAGTCTGGAATCATACAAATCGCGTATTTTGCTGTCTGGTATTCAAAAATACGGACTACTGCACAGTTTTTAAAATAGGTAGTAATTTTTATCACTTTTTAGCAATTCTGGGCTGGACAAAATCCATCACAATTGGTGTACTGATGCCCGACACAGCATTTGTGTCGTTTTTCATGTAAAGGTAATTTAGATGTCTAAGATTAAAGGTAACGTTAAGTGGTTTAACGAGTCAAAAGGCTTTGGCTTCATTACTCCGGAAGATGGTAGCAAAGACGTGTTCGTACACTTCTCTGCAATCCAGAGCAATGGTTTCAAAACCCTGGCTGAAGGTCAGCGCGTTGAGTTTGAAATCACTAACGGTGCCAAAGGCCCATCTGCTGCAAACGTAATGCCTATCTAAGGCTTTACCAGTAGAATATAAAAACCCGCTAAGGCGGGTTTTTTTTGCATTAAATTCAGGGGAAAAGATAAACTTTAACAAAGCACATCACAATTAGCGTGCTCATCAGCACCGCTGTCCATCCCGCAACACGTTCTTTCATAAGTTTGCCTCACACTCATTTTGATCCAGAGTGGCAGACAAAAATTAAGCTAACCTTAACGTGGCTTGAATCAATGACCGTAGGCTAAAGAAACTAACCAAAATGCGATGGCAGTCATGGTGAGTGAACCTGCGAGATTAAGCAGCATATTCAATCCAGCCCAAGCCAGACGCCCGTCTTGTAGTAAAAAAACAACTTCTGCCGAGAAAGTTGAAAATGTCGTCAGGCCCCCACAAAAACCTGTGGTGATTAAAAGTTTCCAGACAGGGTCAAGGTGAGTCATTCTGGTAAATAGCGCCAGCCCCAGCCCAATAATAAACGCGCCGACTAGGTTTGCAGTCAACGTCCCGACGGGAATCGCCGCATGTACTGGGTTGAGCTTCATACTTAATAACCAACGCACAACACTTCCTGTCCCACCGCCAATAAACACGGCTAAAAGCATCTGCAACACGATAGTTTCCTGTTCGTTCTTATTTTAAAGTGCTTGAGTGTAACTTCAGCACGGGAAGTTTCACACCCGGTATACTGAAATTATTCGCAGCCTGTTGAGAGATGACAATGAAAGTTGCAGTAGGGCAATTTGCGGTGAGTAAGGTATGGCAAGAAAACGTACAAACCTGCCAGGGGTTGATGACGCAAGCGCGAGCTGCAGGGGCACAATTGCTGGTATTACCCGAGGCTGTTCTGGCTCGTGATGATAGCGACCCCGATTTATCAGTAAAATCAGCGCAAACCATGGACAATGAATTTATCGATAAGCTGTGCGAGCAGAGTCGTAATGATAATCTGACAACCATACTGACATTGCATATCAAAACCACGGTAGGTCGTGCGGCAAATACTTTGCTGGTAATTCGTGGCGGCGAGGTGATAGCTCGGTATCAGAAACTTCATCTCTATGATGCGTTTAATGCACGAGAATCGCGCCTGGTTGATGCAGGTGAGGTATTGCCGCCATTAATTGAGGTCGCAGGTTTTAAAGTGGGTTTAATGACCTGCTACGATCTGCGTTTTCCAGAGATGGCTTTGAGTCTGGCTTTAGCGGGCGCTGATATTTTAGTCTTGCCTGCGGCATGGTTACGAGGTCCAAATAAAGAGATGCATTGGTCAACGTTATTGGCGGCTCGTGCGCTCGATACCACATGTTATGTTGTGGCAGCAGGTGAATGCGGTAATAAAAATATTGGTCATAGTCGAGTTGTGGATCCGCTCGGCGTTGTCATTGCATCTGCAAATCAGCGACCGGCTTTGATCTATGCTGAGTTGGATGGCGAATATTTAACTGAAGTAAGAGCTATGCTACCTGTCTTGAAAAACCGCCGGTTTGGTTTACCCAAATTGCTATGATGGTTTTTAACTCGATCTTGATTCAACTTGTTACAGGTTGCTATTGTATCGCACGAGAAAATGACCGTTAATTGTCTCAGTGTATTATTCGCCGTATCCACGGCACGCATGATTAAAGAAGGTTGTTATGGGTGAGATTAGTATTACAAAGTTGTTGGTGGTCGGTGCGCTGATTGTTTTGTTATTTGGCACCAAGAAGTTGCGCACCCTGGGTGGTGATCTCGGCTCGGCAATCAAGGGCTTCAAGAAAGCCATGAATGAAGACGAGACTACCGCTAAGTCTGCCAACGATACGGATGCACCAACTGACCGTATTACGCATAAAGACTGATCACGACGCAGCTTTCGACCAGATATAAAAAAACCGGCATCATTTATGCCGGTTTTTTTGTGCTTGGCGCAAATTAAAGGTAACGATTTGTTACATCGTTATTTAACTTCCATACCTTTAGCTTGTAGATCTGCGTGGTATGAAGAGCGAACAAACGGGCCGCAAGCTGCATGGGTAAAGCCCATAGCCAGAGCTTCTGCTTTCATCTCTTCGAACTCGTCAGGGCTAACATAACGCTGCACTGGCAAGTGATGACGGCTTGGCTGTAAATATTGGCCAAGCGTCAACATAGTGACGCCGTGGCGACGTAGGTCGCGCATCACTTCCACAATTTCTGCGTTCGTTTCGCCTAAACCTACCATCAAACCTGACTTGGTTGGGATATCAGGATGCGCTTCTTTAAAACGCTCCAGCAATTTCAACGACCAGTTGTAGTCAGCGCCAGGGCGCACTTTGCGATAAATACGCGGTACGTTTTCCAGGTTGTGGTTGAACACATCAGGCGGCGTGGCGGTAAGAATTTCTAGCGCTTTGTCCATTCGGCCACGGAAATCTGGCACTAATGTTTCAATTTTGATGGTCGGATTTTTTTCGCGAATTGCGCTTATGCAATCGGCAAAATGTTGAGCTCCACCGTCGCGCAGGTCATCACGGTCAACTGATGTGATAACGACATAACGTAATGCCATGTCAGCGATAGTTTGAGCCAATTTGGCGGGTTCATTGGCATCTGGTGCGACAGGGCGACCATGAGCCACATCGCAGAATGGGCAGCGACGAGTGCAGATTGCACCAAGAATCATAAAGGTTGCCGTTCCGTGGTTGAAACATTCCGCCAGATTAGGGCAGGAAGCTTCTTCACACACAGAGTGCAGACCATTTTTACGCATTGCCGCTTTGATACCCTGAATTCGGGTCGAATCAGATGGAAGTTTGATCTTCATCCATTCTGGTTTTCTTAACAGCTCCTGGCGCTCAGTCACCACGTTTTTCACCGGGATCAGAGCCATTTTATCGGCGTCGCGATACTTGACGCCGCGTTCCATTACAATAGGTTTACTCATATCGTACGTGTTCCAGTTGCTGAAAAAAATCAGGCTAATCGAATGTTTTATTTATCAACTATTTTTTAATAGCGCCCGAAGTATATCATCACTGAAGGGAATAAATCAGCCTGACAGAGCAGTAAATGGGGAAAGAATTGTAAATGAGTTGTTGGATTGTGCGCTTTTCGAGGTTAACAATTAGCAAATCGACCTCATAGCAACCGCCGGGAGGTCGATGTGACTACGCAGCCTGTAATTCGTGGAGGATGCAGTAGTCAGAATAATAAATCTTAAGCAGGTAAGTATTTAACCGGCGGATTATTCAATAACTCGATGAATTTATTGATGAGCAATGGTTGTACATCTTCAAGTGACGTTCCAGCGCGTAGTGAACTGACCTGTGTCATCTCAAGACCTGCATATCCACAAGGGTTGATTCGCAGAAAAGGGCTCAGATCCATATCAATATTCAATGCCAGCCCGTGGAATGAACAGCCCTTACGAATACGTAAACCCAGAGAGCAAATCTTACGTCCATCAACATAGACACCAGGAGCATCCGCGCGTGGATAAGCTTCTATCTGTAATTCTGTAAGGGTATTGACCACGGTTTGTTCAAGAATGGTGACCAGTTCCCGAACGCCGAGCTTACGCCGTTTAAGATTAAGCAGCACATACATCACTTGCTGACCTGGTCCATGGTAAGTGACCTGGCCGCCCCGGTCGCTTTGAATCACGGGTATATCACCAGGAACGAGCACGTGCTCCGCTTTACCTGCCTGGCCTTGTGTAAAGACACGCTCGTGTTCTACCAGCCAAATTTCATCGGCGGTCGTTTCATCACGGGTATCGGTAAAATCATGCATCGCCTGAGAAATGGGTTCGTAGGGTTGCAGGCCAAGTTGGCGGATTTGAATAGTATCTTGAGACAAAACATCGTCTCCGGCAGGTTAGAAAGATGAGGGAGTATATATCACCGGGGCAAAAAGCAGTACCCGGCCTATTGGCCGGGTATGAATTACAGCACCATACGAACGATTTCGATCTTGCCGAGCTCTTCGTACAGGGTCTCAACTTGCTCAATGTGAGTCGCTTTAATGGTAACCGATACAGAATGGTAATTACCTTTGCTGCTCGGTTTAACCTGCGGGGTGTAGTCACCAGGTGCGTGGCGCTGCACCACCTCAATGACCAAATCAACCAGCTCGGGTTTCGCCAAACCCATCACTTTGTAAGTAAAGGGAGTCGGGAATTCGAGCAATTCTTTCAGATTGGTTTTCATGGTAGCTCCAGCGTTACGGCATTAAAAATGATAACTCCCGCCTGGAGGGGCGGGAGTTGCTTTGATTCATAGTATATGGGGACGACTTCTATTCTTTCAAGTGTTCAATTATTAACCAAACCAGTGATGGAATGTCAGTTTGATGTAATCAATGATACGACTGAAGAAATTACCTTCAGGCATTTCCTGAAGGACAACCAGTGGGCGTTGCTCGATAGTTTTTCCATCGAGTTGGAAATTGATAGTACCAACAACCTGGTTTTTCTGCAGTGGCGCGTGCAGTTCAGTGGTGTTAAGTACATAGCTCGCTTTCAGATCTTTCATGCGACCACGAGGGATTGTCAGATAAACGTCTTTATCAACCCCGAGCGATGCACGATCGTTATCACCAAACCAGGCTGGCTCAGAAGCAAACTCTTTACCGGCTTTCAGTGGTGAGACAGTTTCAAAGAAACGGAAACCCCAGGTCAGCAGTTTTTTGCTTTCTGTTTCACGACCTTTGTACGTACGTCCACCAAGTACTGCAGAAATCAGGCGCATCTGGCCTTCAGTTGCGGAGGCCACCAGGTTGTAACCTGCAGCATCGGTATGACCTGTTTTGATGCCATCAACTTGCAGGCTGGTATCCCACAGCAAGCCGTTACGGTTTGTCTGGCGGATATTGTTGAAGGTGAACTCTTTTTCTTTGTAGATAGCGTATTCGTTCGGCACATCGCGAATCAGCGCCTGGCCAATCAACGCCATATCACGCGCTGAGCTGAACTGGCCTTCGGCATCGAGGCCGTGTACGGTCCCGAAATGGGTGTTCTTCAGACCCAATGCGGAAACATAGCTATTCATCAGGCCAACAAATGCATCCTGGCTACCGGCCACGAAATCGGCCATTGCAACACATGCATCGTTACCTGATTGCAGGTTAATACCGCGAATCAGCTGTGATACCGGCACCTGCATGCCTGGTTTCAGGAACATCAAAGATGAACCTTTAAATACCGGGTTGCCAGTCGCCCATGCATCCTGTCCAACAGTCACAATCGAGCTTTCGTTAAATTTACCGGCTTTCATCGCTTGCCCAATGACGTAGCTGGTCATCATTTTGGTCAGGCTTGCAGGATCACGACGAGTATCAGCATTAGACTCGGCCAGTACTTTACCGGAGTTGTAATCGATCAGGATGTACGCTTCCGCATCAATCTGCGGGACGCCTGGGATCATGGTTTTAATGTTCAGGTCGTCAGCGTGTGCGACAGCCATCCCCGAAAGAGTGAGGGCCGTAGTGAGCGCCAAGCGTTTAACAAAACGAAAAGAAGGGGCTGTATTCATGATTAGAACAACGACATCCATGATGGGAATAAAAAAAGTGCCTTACTATAGCAAAAGCGATTTTTGCTGGCATCCGTCTTTGCGCATCATTTGTTAATGGAATTTACATTAATTGACGCACGACGGATGCCAGACACAACCACTTACATAGCGGGTGCGTTAGTGATGAAAGATTGCTGCTGGGCTTCGCTCATCAAACGTTGTTGCAGAGCGGCTGCTTCGTTCCGACTGCCAAATGGCCCAAGCTGTACACGGAACATAGCACCATTAGTGGAAACCTTGCCCGGCACGCCAAATTGCTGGCTAAGTTTTTGCTGCCACTGAGTTGCACGAGTCTGATCGCTTACCGCACCGACCTGAACGACATAACGCCCGGAAGCTGTGGCAACTGGAGCTGCTGTCTGTACGTTACCCTGAACTGAGCCTGGCGCAGTAACCGGTGCATTTTGTTGTACAGGTGCTGCCGTTTGAACAGGTGTTGCTGCTACTGCAGGAGCTGGGGCAACTACAGGCTGGTCATTTTCAATCACGCCGGGGGCCAGTGGAGTAGCAGCACCTAAGAAACCACTGCTATTAACTGGGGCTCCGGTAGTGTCTTCACTTTTCAGTGAGGAGTTACTAATAGCGCGTACCTCACCTTGCGGAGCTTCTGTTGGCATTCCTGAAGAAGCACTGCCCATTCCACCACTTAAATCAGGGCGAGCAGGGAGGATGTAGGTCTGTTTGGCAACAGTAGTACACACAGTCCCAGGCCCGGACATGGAACCATCCTGGGCAACAATAATTGGGTCGATGCGTACTTTGGTGTTGTTTGAGTTGTTCAAACGGTCGGCTGCGGCGCGTGATAATGAAATGACTCGATCATTGCCATAAGGACCACGATCGTTAATACGCACGACAATCATGCGACCATTTGCGAGGTTTGTGATACGCGCATAGCTTGGAATAGGAAGTGTTGGATGAGCAGCAGTCAGTGCAGTCGCATCAAATGGCTCACCCGATGCTGTCAGGTTGCTACCTGGTTCCGCATCATAAATAGCGGCAAAACCTGCCTGGCTAAAGTTCGCAGGATTCTGCACGATTTTGTAGCGTTTACCGTTATTTTCGTAATCCTGATTAGCTGAAGGACTCAACGGTTCAAAGCGCGGTTCCGCGCCGCTTATCTCAACAGTCGGGCCATTACACACCGCTGGTTGCGGTTGCTGGTTTACCTGTTGTTGATCACCATCATCAGAAGAGCAGCCAGCCAGTATTGCAGCAACGACACAGATCCCAAGCCAACGCTTAACCATTACGCACCTCATCCACTTACACGCTTTTTGATAACATTTTTCTGTGGGTATGTATCGACATCACGGTACCAAACCCGGCCATCAGAACGATCAGGGCCGAGCCCCCGTAGCTCACCAGCGGCAAAGGTACGCCGACCACCGGTAAGATACCACTAACCATACCAATGTTAACAAACACATATACGAATAAAATCAACATTAGCCCACCAGCCATTACTCGACCAAATGTCGTCTGAGCACGAGCGGCAATGACAAGGCCGCGCATAATAAGCAATAGATAGAGCGCCAGTAATACCAGAACACCCACCAAGCCTAGCTCTTCGGCAAGTACTGCAAAGATAAAGTCAGTGTGGCGTTCGGGTAAGAATTCAAGTTGCGACTGTGTTCCGTGTAACCAACCTTTGCCACGTAATCCGCCAGAACCAATAGCAATTTTAGACTGAATTATATGATAACCCGCACCGAGAGGGTCACTTTCCGGATCAAGCAGCATCATTACGCGTGCACGTTGATAATCGTGCATCAGGAAGAACCACAGAATCGGAATGAAGGCGGCGACCAGCAAGACGGCAACGCCAATCAGTTTCCAGCTCATTCCTGACAGGAACAGGACAAACAGGCCCGATGCGGCGATAAGAATTGAGGTACCTAGATCGGGTTGAGCGGCAACCAGCAGCGTCGGCATGAAAATTAATATCAGTGCGATACCGGTATTTTTCAGCGTTGGTGGGCAGACATCGCGGTTAATAAAGCGTGCCACCATCAGCGGCACGGCAATTTTTGCAATTTCGGACGGCTGGAAACGCACAATGCCGAGGTCAAGCCAGCGTTGTGCACCTTTGGATATCGCTCCAAACGCATCCACTGCCACCAATAATATTATGCAGACAATATATAGATAAGGAGCCCAGCCTTCGTACACGCGAGGCGGGATTTGCGCCATCACTATCATCACAACCAGTCCCATCAGGATCTGGCCAATTTTACGCTCCATCATGTCCATGTCCTGGCCACTGGCGCTCCAGATTACCAGCGCACTAAAGATAAGCAGCGCCAGAATGGTCACAAGGAAGAGCGGGTCGATGTGGATTTTATCCCAGAACGACTTTTTATTTGGATTATCAGTCATGGTCATTGGTCCTCAGCCCCCGGTGGTGCGGGTACTTCAGTAGGCAGTACCGTATTGTCATCCCCAAGCATAATATGGTCGAGGATCTGGCGCATGATGGTGCCTACAGCAGGGCCTGCGCCGCCGTTTTCCAGAATCATGGTGACGGAAACCTGTGGATTATCGTAAGGGGCGAACGCCGTCATCAATTTATGATCGCGTAAGCGTTCAGCAATTTTATGAGCGTTATAAGTTTCATTAGCTTTCAGGCCAAAGACCTGTGCCGTCCCCGATTTCGCCGCAACTTTATACGGTGCATTGGCGAAATATTTATGTGCTGTACCGTTAGGGCGGTTGGCTACGCCATACATACCGTCTTTAGCAATTTCCCAAAAACCAGAGTGGATATCGCCTACAGGAGGCTGTACCGGCTGCTGCCACGGAACTTGCTTACCATTCTCAACAGTACTCATCAGGAAATGAGGAACGCGAACGATGCCATCGTTAATCAGGATCATCATTGCTTTGCTCATTTGAATCGGTGTCGCGGTCCAGTAGCCTTGGCCGATACCGACTGGAATAGTGTCACCCTGATACCACGGCTTTTTAAAGCGCTTCAG
>Ga0105251_10002272_pt1 | contig 15248 bp, 17 predicted proteins | sample KBSS64metaG_FD_80424 | JGI IMG/M metagenome (GOLD analysis project Ga0105251, IMG submission 80424) | Switchgrass rhizosphere microbial communities from Kellogg Biological Station, Michigan, USA - KBS S6-4 metaG | ecosystem: Host-associated > Plants > Roots > Rhizosphere > Soil | place...
ACTAACAAATAGCTGGTGGAATATATGACTATCAAAGTAGGTATCAACGGTTTTGGCCGTATCGGTCGCATTGTTTTCCGTGCTGCTCAGGAACGTTCTGACATCGAAATCGTTGCAATCAACGATCTGTTGGACGCAGAGTACATGGCTTACATGCTGAAATATGACTCTACTCACGGCCGTTTCAACGGTACGGTAGAAGTTAAAGACGGCCATCTGGTTGTTAACGGCAAAACCATCCGTGTTACCGCAGAGAAAGACCCGGCTAACCTGAAGTGGAACGAAGTGGGCGTTGACGTGGTTGCTGAAGCCACCGGTATCTTCCTGACCGACGAAACCGCACGTAAACACATCACCGCTGGCGCGAAGAAAGTTGTGCTGACCGGCCCATCCAAAGATGCGACCCCAATGTTCGTTCGCGGCGCCAACTTTGAGAAATACGCTGGCCAGGATATCGTTTCCAACGCCTCTTGCACCACCAACTGCCTGGCTCCACTGGCTAAAGTTATCAACGACAACTTCGGCATCATCGAAGGCCTGATGACTACCGTCCACGCAACCACCGCAACGCAGAAAACCGTTGACGGCCCGTCTCACAAAGACTGGCGCGGCGGCCGCGGCGCATCCCAGAACATCATCCCTTCTTCTACCGGCGCAGCGAAAGCGGTAGGCGTAGTTCTGCCGGAACTGAAAGGCAAACTGACCGGTATGGCGTTCCGCGTTCCTACTCCTAACGTCTCAGTGGTTGACCTGACCGTGCGTCTGGAAAAACCGGCTACCTACGAAGAAATCAAGAAAGTCATCAAAGCAGCCGCTGAAGGCTCTATGAAAGGCGTTCTGGGCTACGTTGAAGACGACGTGGTTTCTACCGATTTCAACGGCGAAATCCTGACTTCCGTGTTCGACGCCAAAGCCGGCATCGCACTGAACGACAACTTTGTGAAACTGGTTTCCTGGTACGACAACGAAACCGGCTACTCCAACAAGGTTCTGGATCTGATCGCTCACATCTCCAAATAATGGAATGATGTTAAGCTGATGATGAGGGCGACATTTATGTCGCCCTTTTTATTTGTGTTTAAGCGAACAAAAGGCCACGCGATGAACGAAAAAATTTTCACCCTGCCCGTTACCGAACAAATTTCTCCGTATATCAGCCAACGTCAGCTTGATGAACTGGGCGTGGTGGTGGTGTCCCATCCCAAGGTGCGCGCTGCGCTGGCCCTGCAAGGCGCCCATCTGTTGGCCTGGCAGCCCAGCGGCGAGCAGCCGGTTATCTGGCTCAGCGGCAATACCCCGTTCCAAAAGGGCAAGGCCATTCGCGGCGGCGTGCCGATCTGCTGGCCATGGTTCGGCCCGGCGGGCCAGCCCTCCCACGGTTTTGCCCGCAACCAGCCCTGGAGCCTGACGGCGCACGATGAAGACGACAACGGCGTTATTTTGACCTTCACGCTGAAAGACAACGAGCAGACTCGCAAGCTGTGGCCGCACGCCTTTACGCTGATTGCCCGCTTCAAGCTGGGCGACGAGTGTGAGATTGAACTGGAGTCGCACGGCGACTATCAGGCCACCGCCGCGCTGCACAGCTACTTCCAGATAGGCGATATTGCGCGGGTGAAGGTCGCGGGCCTCGGCGCCAGCTATATCGACAAAGTGGCGGGCGGCGTTGAGGCCCACCAAACCGGCGAGCTGACGTTTAGCGGCCAGACCGACCGCGTCTATACCCAACCGGAAGCCTTCAGCCTGATCAAGGATGCGGCACTGCAGCGCACCATTGAGGTTCATCACCACCACATGAGCGATGTTATCGCCTGGAACCCCGGCGTTGAGCTGTCTTGCAGCATGGCGGATATGACCAACGACGGTTACAAAACCATGGTGTGTGTGGAAACCGGCCGCGTCAGCAAGCCATTGACCGCGGCCGGCGAGCGGCCCGCGCGCCTGGCGGTAACCTTCCGCAGCCGCAAAAATGCCTGACTCTTCGGGGCGGCCAACCTTGCCGCCCCGCTCGCACCATAGATGTGCAAAAGGGGCGCCGACGCCCCTTTGTGAAGCATTACTCGCACCATTATCGTGCAACTTGCCGTTAGAAGCTGTAGCTCACACCCGTCATCAGCAGCCCGGTGTATGATTTATCTACCATTGGGCTGTCTTTGACTTCATCGGAAAGCTTGACGTAACGGCCAACGAAGAAGGCGTTCCAGGCTTTGTTGATTTTATAGTTGGCGCTCAGCTCAACGTAAGGTGCCCAGCTGTCTTCCGGCGTGTAGCTGTCGAGACCGCTGCGGCGTGATTCGTTTTCACTGATGCCGTAGTAATATTTATTCTGGTTTTTGCTGCTCCACGTGACGCCCACGCCGGGAACCAGAGTGAAAGCGTCGAGGTCAAACTTGTACAGGTACGCCACATCCCCCACCAGGCCATTGCTGTAGTTCAGGGTATCGCCGGTGAAGGTGGTGCGAATGGTGCCCCACTCGGCGTTGTGGGAATAGGCCAGGCCGGCCATCAGCGTGCCGCGACGCTTGTCGAGACGCTTCATGCGGTCGTCATCGCTGTCGCCAGGACGGTAGCCCAGCGGCGAGTAGTAGCCCATGATGCTCAACTGGTTTTGCTGATCTTTCCACAGGTAATAACCGGCGGTCAGGGTGCGGAAGTAGAAGTCATCGCCTTCATAGTTAATAACGGGTACCGGATAAACGCGGTCCTGATAACCACGATAAGGATCCGGGCTGACCAGCGCGGAAGCGCCTAGCGACCAGGTCCCTGCCTGAGCGCTTTGCGCACAAACCATTGCGGAAGCGATAATTGCTAGCGTTTTGAGTTTAGAGATCTTCACTGGTTCTTTTTCCATAAATAACAGGGTTAATAGCGCAGATAGTTTATGTGAAAATTTAGTTACGCGCCTAATCTTTACAATATAAAACAACCAAGATCGAATAACTTAGATCGAAAATATGAATTAATCATGGCAGTGCCGTGACGTTTTTTGCCGCAGACCGCGCCAGACAAGGCATTTGGTCACCATTGCAATAACTGAGTCATTGATATGACTTAAAAAAAGCTTTTTCTGCTGCAGGAAATTTTCCAGTATGCAAACTAAGCTTAAATCAGAAGGTGAATTTATCCTGAGCCCAGTGGCAATACAGCGCAACTCGCGATAATAAGCGCACCAAGTTGGCATACGGGTTGCTGTACTCAGGTATAACTTCTGCTTTCGGGAGCCACAACACTATCACCAGCTCCCTTTACCTGTGCTAATAACGAAAAAGGACGGGCATCATGAACATATTTGACCACTATCGCCAGCGCTATGAAGCTGCCAAGGACGAAGAGTTCACACTGCAGGAATTTCTTACCATTTGCCGGCAAGATCGCAGTGCCTATGCCAATGCGGCCGAACGTCTGCTGATGGCCATCGGTGAACCCGTTATGGTGGACACCGCGCTTGAGTCACGCATGTCTCGCCTGTTCTCCAACCGCGTGATCGCTCGCTATCCCGCCTTCGAAGAGTTCTACGGCATGGAAGAGGCTATCGAACAGATAGTGTCTTACCTGAAACACGCCGCGCAGGGCCTCGAAGAGAAGAAACAGATCCTGTACCTGTTGGGCCCGGTGGGCGGCGGTAAATCCTCGCTGGCGGAACGGCTGAAAGCGCTGATGCAACGCGTGCCGATCTACACCCTGAGCGCCAACGGCGAACGCAGCCCGGTAAACGATCACCCGCTGTGCCTGTTCAACCCGCAGGAAGACGCTTCTATTCTGGAAAAAGAATACAACATCCCCAACCGCTATCTCGGCACCATCATGTCGCCATGGGCGGCGAAGCGCCTGCATGAGTTCGGCGGCGACATCACCAAGTTCAAAGTGGTGAAAGTGCGCCCTTCCATTCTGGAACAGATCGCCATCGCCAAAACCGAACCGGGCGACGAAAACAACCAGGATATTTCCGCACTGGTCGGTAAGGTCGATATCCGCAAGCTGGAAAACCACGCGCAAAACGATCCGGACGCCTACGGCTATTCCGGCGCCCTGTGCCGCGCCAACCAGGGGATCATGGAGTTCGTGGAGATGTTCAAAGCGCCGATCAAGGTGCTGCACCCGCTGCTGACCGCCACCCAGGAAGGCAACTACAACGGTACCGAGGGCATCTCCGCCCTGCCGTTCAGCGGCATTATTCTGGCGCACTCCAACGAATCGGAATGGGTCACCTTCCGCAACAACAAGAACAATGAAGCCTTCCTCGACCGGGTATACATCGTCAAGGTGCCTTACTGCCTGCGGGTGTCGGAAGAAATCAAAATCTACGACAAACTGCTGGATCACAGCGAGCTGACCCACGCGCCTTGCGCTCCCGGCACGCTGGAGACCCTGGCGCGCTTTACCGTGCTCTCGCGTCTGAAAGAGCCGGAAAACTCCAGCATTTACTCGAAGATGCGGGTCTATGACGGCGAAAGCCTGAAAGACACCGACCCGAAAGCCAAGTCGTATCAGGAGTACCGCGACTACGCCGGGGTGGATGAAGGCATGAACGGCTTGTCCACCCGCTTCGCCTTTAAAATCCTCTCACGGGTGTTCAACTTCGATCATGCCGAGGTGGCGGCTAACCCGGTGCACCTGTTCTACGTGCTGGAACAGCAGATCGAACGTGAGCAATTCCCGCAGGATCAGGCGGAGAAATATCTGGAGCACCTGAAAGGCTACCTGATCCCAAAATACGCCGAGTTTATCGGCAAAGAGATCCAGACGGCTTACCTCGAGTCCTACTCCGAATACGGCCAGAATATTTTTGACCGCTACGTGACCTATGCAGACTTCTGGATCCAGGATCAAGAGTACCGTGACCCGGACACCGGACAGCTGTTCGACCGCGAATCCCTGAACGCCGAGCTGGAGAAAATCGAGAAACCGGCCGGCATCAGCAACCCGAAGGATTTCCGCAACGAAATCGTCAACTTCGTGCTGCGCGCCCGCGCCAACAACAGCGGCCGCAACCCGAACTGGACCAGCTATGAGAAGCTGCGTACCGTGATCGAGAAGAAAATGTTCTCCAATACCGAGGAGCTGCTGCCGGTCATTTCCTTTAACGCCAAGACCTCGACGGATGAGCAGAAAAAGCATGATGACTTCGTCGACCGTATGATGGAGAAAGGCTATACCCGCAAACAGGTACGCCTGTTGTGTGAATGGTATCTGCGGGTCAGAAAATCCTCATAACGCCGGCGCACAGCGGCATTATCAGGGCCATGTCCAGAGATTTGACGTGACAGCGAGGTCCAGGGACGGACCGAACGATTACGCTGGCGCGTGCAGGGCATGAAAAGTTGGCAACGTCGTTTGGGGGATGTATGACCTATTTCATTGACCGACGGCTTAACGGCAAAAACAAGAGCACGGTAAACCGCCAGCGCTTCTTGCGCCGCTACAAGTCGCAAATCAAACAGTCGATTGCCGAAGCCATCAATAAGCGTTCGGTCACCGACGTCGACAGCGGGGAGTCGGTTTCCATTCCCACTGACGATATCAACGAACCTATGTTTCATCAGGGGCGCGGCGGCACACGTCACCGCGTTCACCCCGGCAACGATCACTTTGTGCAGAACGACCGCGTCGAGCGCCCGCAGGGCGGCGGCGGCGGTGGCGGCGGCCAGGGCAACGCCAGCCAGGATGGCGAAGGCGAGGACGAGTTTGTCTTCCAGATATCCAAAGACGAGTATCTCGATCTGCTGTTCGAGGATTTGGCGCTGCCCAATCTGAAAAAGAACCAGTACAAACAGCTGACGGAGTTTAAAACCCACCGCGCCGGCTATACCGCCAACGGCGTGCCGGCCAACATCAGCGTCGTGCGTTCACTGCAAAACTCGCTGGCGCGCCGCACCGCCATGACCGCCGGAAAAAGGCGCGCGCTGCACGAACTGGAAGATGAACTGACTCTGCTGGAAAACACCGAGCCGGTGCAGCTGCTGGAAGAAGAGCGGCTGCGCAAGGAGATCGCCGAACTGCGCAAGAAAATCGAAAGCGTGCCTTTTATCGACACCTTCGACCTCCGCTACAAAAATTATGAGCGCCGGCCGGAACCCTCGAGCCAGGCGGTGATGTTCTGCCTGATGGACGTATCCGGCTCGATGGATCAGGCCACCAAGGATATGGCGAAACGCTTTTATATTTTGCTCTACCTGTTCCTGAGCCGCACCTACAAGAACGTCGACGTGGTGTATATCCGCCACCACACCCAGGCCAAGGAAGTGGACGAACAGGAATTCTTCTACTCGCAGGAAACCGGCGGCACTATCGTTTCCAGCGCGCTGAAGCTGATGAATGAGGTGGTTGAGGAACGCTACGATCCCGCACAGTGGAACATCTATGCCGCGCAGGCCTCGGATGGCGACAACTGGGCCGATGACTCGCCGCTGTGTCACGAGCTGTTGGCGAAGAAAATTCTGCCGATGGTGCGTTACTACAGCTATATCGAAATCACCCGCCGCGCTCACCAAACGCTATGGCGTGAATATGAGGATCTGCAGGCGAAATTCGACAACTTCGCCATGCAACACATCCGCGAGCCGGATGATATCTACCCGGTCTTCCGCGAGTTATTCCATAAACAAACGGCTTAGCGTCGCTTTCCTTCTTGAAAAGGCCGGTTATTGACATTAACCGGCCTTTTTTCATTTTTCTTACCGATTCATAACCAAAAGAACTAAGCTTATAACCAAAGGCAGTAATAAGCCTTATAACTGATACTGCGGTATTTTCCCGGGCAAACGCCTCGGGATTTTTTTGAGGTTTTTCCTAAACCGTTCCCCACGAGCCCGGAGAGGCTTGATAGGGTTATTCTTGTTAAGTTATCGTTAACATGTCACTCAGATATTTACCTAAGTGAAATTTGCATGATTTTATTTTTTATGGCTTCTCTGCCCGCTTCGGCGGGCAATTAAATGTCACCAGGTTCAGAAAATGATCGATTACTCACTATACGGTCTCAACGAGAATGACGTTGACGAATACCGTACGCAAATCTGCTGCCTGATAGGTAAAAGCGTGATTCAGGTGCTCTCATCCAACAAAGCCATCAGCAAGCAGAACCTGCTCTCCCACCTGCTCTACGAGGTGGAAAGACAATCCGACGATTATTTCCAAAAATTACACCGGGCCGCTATCGAAGTGATCGGCGTCAATGGGCGATAAACGATCGTGCGTAAACCCGATATCGACGCGGCTATCGCTATTTGCGTCGTTTTCGGGCTCATGTTGATCATGAGCTTTAATACCGACATCAACGTTTATCCTTAAGAAACAGGGACGCTGCCTTGCGGCAAGCGGAAAAAGCAGGTGCCGGTCTTTCCCGGCTGTCAGCAATTACCCCGAGATAAAAATAAAATGGCCTCGTACCCTGAGGCCACCTCGGTATGTCGGTCTTTCCCGACGGTCACTTCACAACGAAGCCAAGAGTAGCGAGCCACCGTCGCCGTGAACATGGCATTAAATGCCATACTTTTTCTGTGACATTTTGCGCCAGCGCGCGCTAAACGGATAACGCAGCCGCCGCCTCATCAATCAACGCCGCCACCGCCTGGGGATGCGACGCCAAAGAGGCATGGCTGGCATTCAAGGTTATGATGTTTTTAGCCTGCAACCGCCCCGCCATTCTCTGTTGGTTTTCCGGTGCGATCATTCGGTCATCGCTGGAAATCTGATACCACGACGGTTTGTGTTTCCAGGCCGGTTCGCTGACGACATTGCCGAAGGTGCTGGCCAACGGCGCCTTTTGCGCCACCGCCATCACTAACGCCTCATCCGCGGACAGATCCTGGCAAAAACTTTCGTGGAACTTATCCGCTTTCACCCACAGGTAACCGTCGCTGTCCGGGGCCAGGTTCGCCGCCGCCAGGGGAGGATGTGCCTGGGTGATGCCACCGGGGCTTTCGCCGGCATCGGGAGCAAAGGCGGCGATATAGACCAGCCCTACGACGTTAGGCTGATTGCCCATTTCACTGATGACCGCACCGCCATAAGAGTGCCCCACCAACAACACCGGCCCCTGCTGCTGAGCAACCATTTTGCGCGTGCGCTCCGCATCATCCGCCAGTGAGGTTAACGGCATCTCGACGGCATGAATGGATTCATAGCCCTTGCGTGACAATTCGATAATGACTTTGCCCCAGTGCGCCGCACCGCCCCAAAATCCATGAACCAGAACCACGGTTGGCTTTTTACTCATTGCCTAATCCTTCTGTAATGTGAAGGCGCCGCGCGAATACGCAGGAAAACGCCCTGAAGCCCCCGGCACCTGAGCGCTATGTCGGAAACTGCCGATACATGCCTTTTGTATATAGTTAGCATTATTCCATTCAGCAATAGCCAGGAATAGGTAACGCCAACTTCCAGGCCCAGTCAGGCTGCGGAATCATCCCAGATTCAGAATGTCGCACCGCATCGAATCGCCCCAAAAGCAGATTAAAACTAGGAATTTTACCCATATGGATTTAAAATCCCGCAGAAAAACAAAGAGAAATAATCAGTTTCACCGGAAAAGGAATGCAGATGTGAAGGAAATGATCTCCATACTCTTTATGATATGCCTGCTGGCGTTGTTGTTTTCGTGCCTTTTCGTCTACGGTCTCAACATTCATTAAACGCCGAACCACAGCAGCCCCTATCGGGGCCCCATCACCCTCTATAATGCAAGGCGGCCAATCCTTTGGCTCTCTGTACCTCGAGGCCAATTATCTCTTTGATTTTATTTTGTTATGGCGTCAATCGAATAAAGGCCAGAGAAAATATATACCCATCAATAATTTATGGGTATAGAGGGGCACGCGAATAATCGGCCTTCAACCATTGATTATCTGGAATTAAGCTCCTAGAATTCGCCGCTGAAAAATATAACTGGGATCGGGTTTCATGTCGTCGCTGTGGGTTGCAACACAATATTTCTATTTGATTGGCCTTTTAGTTTCTATGGTTTTCACCTATCTGGTTAGCCGGGACACCATCAAAATCCGCTTTATCAGCGCGCTGACTATCGGTTTAACCTGGCCACTCAGTCTGCCGGTCGTGTTGCTGTTCTCCCTGTTCTGAGGCTAAGCCGCTACCCCGCCGCATCACCGGCGGGGCATCATCTCAGGCCTTTAAAAATCATCCCCCTCGCTGGCCACGACCATGCGTTCGGCCCCGCAATAGCCATATCCGGTGCCATCGTGACATATTGGCGATCGGTCAGGTTATTGACGTTCTGGGTGTCGCTGGCGTTCTGACGAAATGACCAAACGTCGTGAAAAGACGTGCGAGAACGCATGGCTGTAAATTATCGCCCTGGCCGGCATACAGGCCGTCCCCCGACGGCTCCTTCAGCAAAAAGCCGGTACAGCATTTTGCTCGTCAGTTGTGAATTCCATTAATTATTTGATATATTTAGGATAAAAAAAAGCCAGCACGCGGCTGGCAATAAAACTGGAAGCAATGTGAGCAATGTCGTGCCGGCTCGGGGGGCACATAAGGAGACAACCCTCTTCCCCTTACCGGCGACGCAAATGATAACCACTCTCATCAGTCCATGTAAAGTGCTTTCTATCTGCAACTTCAATGTGGCAAGCGTTGTTAGCGGTGCGGCGCCACCCAGCGGGCGTATATTCGCGCTGCGGCCCACAGACAGAGCCATAGCGCCAGGTTAAGCACCGCCCATAGCAGCAGCAGATAGAGAAAAGTTTGATAACTGGGGATGCCGCGATCGGCGGAAAAGGGATTGAAGTGCCAACATTTGATAATGGCGAAAGGGTTAAGATTGAAAAACTCGAAAAAATAGGTCGTCAGCACCGGCGGCAAAAAGCAATAGACCGCCACGGTGAACATCATCAAGCACTTGGTGAATGAATTGTTTTTATAGTCTTTCATATCAATTAGTTACTCTTAAATCACGACGTAAAGACGCCCAGCAACTTCCCCGAGGGAACAGACCCGATGAGATGAAGTTAGTTCCCTGCCGAACGCAAAATAAAGCCTGTCAGGCGTTTAATTTTCATTTAGCGACCAGGTGATATATACCCTATGGATTTCAAATAAAGCAGTCTGCTGCTTTTGAAAACATCGGCGTCACGCGGTACAGCTCAGGAGGCAACAATGAAACCGGACTCTCTATCCCCCCCGCCAAACCGCAAGAAACTCAAGATTATTTACGGCTGGTATGTCTATGCCATCTATGCGCTATTGATCTTCAATATTTACATGGCGGTATATAACCTGTGCGTTCGGCGCCCTTTTGAGAGACCGCTCCTTTCGTTGATTCACAGCCTGTTCATCGCCCTCATGCTGCGGCAGGTGTTGAAAAAAAAGGTGGTTTTCGCCTGGGTAATGCTGGCTTATTTTATCCTGATGCGTCTGTATTATGCCAACGCGCTGCACGTGGAGTTCGATGCGACGAGCCGCGGGCTGGTGCTCATTATTTTGACGTTGCTGTTAACAGGCACCGTGGCGGTGGGGCAGTTGGCGACGCCGCCGCTGCGCCAAGACTGGCTGGCGCAGTTGGGGTGGAAACAGTGGGCCGCGCTTGCCACCCTGGCGGCGGTGCTGACCCCGTTGATCACCACCGACTATTGGGGATGAACAGACGCTTATTAGGGGATATGCGGCTCAGAGATATCGACCAACCGGCACACCTTGGTGTAGTTGTTCGACTTCTCACAGATCTTGTCAGTGACAAATACGCCGAGGTAACTCAGCACCAGCAGATACCCCAGCATGCATAAAATAAAAATTAGCGTTCTCACTGATATAAACCAACCTGATAATAGCGCCCAGTGCATCATAGGCTGATTCGCCTATTTTAGCCCGCTTCACCGCACTTCGTCATGCACTGTCGGCGCTTTCGCCTGCGCCGACGCAGCGTTTGTAGTAATATAGCGGCATCCCCCAGCGCCAGGAAATCTTGATGCATCACCTGATGTTAGATATTGAAACTCTGGATATAAAACCCAGTGCGGTGATCCTGGCGATCGCCGCGGTGTTTTTCGATCCGAAAACCGGCGAGCTGGGCGCAGAATTTGAAGCGGCGGTCAACAGCCAAAAGGAACAGCCCGGCAGAACCATCAGCCTGGATACCGTGGCCTGGTGGGCGAAGCAGTCCGATGATGCGCGCAAGCTGGCGTTCGGCGGCAGCGAAAGCCTCAAGCGCGTGCTGACCAACCTGAGCCGCTTCATCCACATGCACAGTACCGAGCAGGTAAAGGTGTGGGGGAATGGCAAAGAGTTTGACTGCGCCATCCTGGAACACGCCTTTCAGCAACAGGAGATGCCCTGCCCCTGGAAATTCTGGGATACCCAGGATGTGCGTACGGTCATCACTCTGGCGGAGCTGCACGGCTTCAATCCGAAAAAAGCGCGGGCGTTCGAGGGCACACCGCACCGCGCGCTGGACGACGCCAAACACCAGGCACGCTACGTAGCCGATACGGTATCCGCCCTGTATTACCGCAAACCTTCGACGGCCTGAATCCTTTACCTCTTTCCATTTGCCACAGGAGTCTCTACTCTAGCCCTCTTTGTCACTTGGACGTGCCTTTTCTGTTATGCAAAAGTTTCTGTTTCTGCTTCTCAGCCTGGTGCTGCTCGGCCCATTGGGCATCGACCTCTACCTGCCGACCATCCCCGCCATCGCCGCCGGCCTTGGCAGCAGCGAAGCCCTGATCCAGTCCACCATCTCGCTGTTTATTCTGGTGCTGGGGCTTGGCCAGATCATCGCCGGGCCGCTGGTGGACAACTACGGGCGCAAGCCGGTGGCGTTGGCCGGCATCGTCATCTACATGATCGGCGCCGCAATGGCCGCGCTGGCGACAACGCCGGCGCTATTCATCGCTTCGCGTCTGTTGCAGGGCGTGGCGGTGTGCTGCACCGCGGTCGTCGCCTTCAGCGGCGTGCGCGATCGCATGAATGGCGATGACGCCGCCCGCGCTTTTGGTTTCCTCAACGGCACGCTGAATATCATTCCGGCGCTGGCGCCGTTGCTCGGCGGCCTGTTGGCGGAAGCCTTCGGCTGGCGCGCGCCCTTCTGGTTCCTGGTTGGCTATGCGCTGCTGGTGTTGGTGTTGATCGCCCTGCGCCTGCCGGAAACCCGCCCGGCGGACACCGTACCGGTCAAAGGCTTGCCCGTTCGCCAATATGCACGCATCCTCAGCGACCGCCGCTTCTTATCCTTCGCCCTGGTGAATTCCGGCGCCATGGGAATGGCGCTGACCTACGTCTCGCTGGCGCCTAATGTGCTGATGGGTGCCGCCGGCCTGACGCCGCTGCAATTTTCACTGGGATTCGGCGCTAATGGTTTTTGGATCATGTTGGTCAGCTTCTTCGCCAACCGCATTATTCATAAGGTCGGTCGCCCCATCTGCCTGGCGACCGGCGGTATCCTGATGGGATTAGGCTGTCTGGGCCTGCTGCTGGGCGTTACCCTGCTGCCTGCGGCGACGCAGACGCACTGGCTGGCCTATATGTTGCCGGTGGCCAGCGCCTGCGCCGGGCTGGCGTTCGTAATGGGCCCGGCGACCAGCTATGCTTTGGAGCCCTACTCCAACGAAGCGGGCGTCGCTTCCGCACTGGTGGGGTTTGTGCAGATGGCCGGGGGCGCCGCGCTGGGCCTGATGGCCATGGCGTTACCGTTGCAGCCCAAGCTCTCTCTGGCGCTGGTGATGTTGGCGGGCTGCTTGCTGGCGCTGCACGCGCGGCAGCGCAGCAAGCAGATTAAAGGACAAATCAGGAAGGTAGCCTAAAGGCTCAGCTCTCGCTGGCGACCGGCACCCGCGCCGCCAGCGCTGTCAGCAGTTCATAACCCAGCGTGCCTGCCGCCGTGGCCACATCGTCCACCGGCAGGCGCCGCCCCCACAGCTCCACCTCGGTGCCCAGTTCAGCCTGCGGGCAAGGCGCCAGATCTACCGCCAGCATATCCATCGATACCGCGCCCAGCGTGCGCGTCAAGCCCCCCCCCACCCATACCGGCGTGCCGGTTGGCGCGTGGCGCGGATAACCGTCCGCATAACCGCAGGCCACCACGCCGATGCGCTGTGCGCCGGTAGCGCTGTAACGGCCGCCATAGCCCACGCGATCGCCGCCTTTCAATTCCTGGATGCCGATAATTTCACTGCGCAACGACATCGCCGGCTGCAGCCCGCTGGCCGCGATGTCGCTCCAGCGGCCGCTCGGCGATGCCCCATACAGAACAATCCCCGGGCGCACCCAGTTACCGTGGGTTTCCGGATGCCACAGCGTGGCGGCGGAGTTGGCCAGGCAGCGCGGCGCCGGGATCTGCGCCGCCGCCCTTTCGATGGTCGCCATCTGTTGATTGACCCCTTCGGGGCCGTCGGCGGTGGCGAAGTGGCTCATCACCGTCAGGCTGGCGATGTTTGCGATACCCTGAGCCTTCTGCCAGACATCGTGCAGGCGTTCTGGCGCAAAGCCCAGGCGGTTCATGCCGCTGTTCACTTTCAGGTAAACCTCCAGCGGCGCCGATAGGCTGGCGTCGGCTATCGCCGCTAATTGCCAGTCGCTATGCACCGCCGTGGTCAGACGATAACGATCGATCAGCACCAGGTCCTGCGGCTGGAAGAAACCTTCAAGCAGCAGGAGCGGCCCTCGCCAACCGGCCTCACGCAGCAATACCGCTTCAGCGAGATCCAGCATGGCGAAGCCATCGGTCTGCGCCATGCTGCGCCAGACGCGTTTGATGCCGTGCCCATAGGCGTTAGCCTTGACTACCGACCAAACCTTGGCTCCTTGCGCATAACGGCGAACCACCTGCAAATTGTTTTCAATCGCGCCAAGGTGCAACGTGGCGCTTATCGGGCGGGGCATGAGTTCTCCTTCAGACCAGCGGATGCCGGCCACCGGCAACCGCCGGCAGCTTCGACATCCTTCATATGAATTCAGTGATTAACGTGCAGGATGCGCGTCGTTCAGTGGGGCGGCGTTCAGGTGGCGAAAGCCTGCGCTGTAACGCGCTACCGCCAAATCATCGGAAGGGATCGCCGGGGTGATACCGGAGATCAAATCGGACAACAACTGCCCGGAACCGCAGGCCATGGTCCAACCGAGGGTGCCGTGCCCGGTATTGAGGAACAGGTTCTTCAGCGAAGTGCGGCCGACAATGGGCGTGCCGTCTGGCGTCATTGGGCGCAGGCCGGTCCAAAACGTCGCCTGTTCCACCCTGCCGCCATTCGGGTACAGATCGCGCACCACCATTTCCAACGTTTCACGGCGCTTTTGCTCAAGCTGGGTATTGAAGCCGACGATCTCCGCCATGCCGCCGACGCGAATGCGTTGGTCGAAACGGGTGATGGCGATTTTGTAGGTTTCGTCCAGCACCGTAGAAAACGGCGCCGCCGCCTCGTCGGTGATAGGAATAGTCAGCGAGTACCCCTTCAACGGGTAAACGGGGATCGACACCAGGCCACGCAACAGGCCGGTGGAATAAGAGCCGAAAGCCACCACGTAGCTGTCCGCCTTGAATGTCTCGCCGCCGCACTGTACGCCGGCGATTTTGTCGCCCTCCACCAGCAGACGGTCAACGCTGCGGTTGTACAGGAAGGTCACCCCCGCCTGCTGAGCCATTTTCGCCAATTGCTGGGTAAACAGCTGGCAGTCGCCGGTTTCGTCGTTGGGTAATTGCAGACCGCCGGTGAGCTTGTGGGCCACCTGCGCCAACGCCGGTTCGACGGAGGCCAGTTGACCGGCTTCCAGCAGCTTGTAAGGCACACCGGCGTCTTCCAATACCGCAATGTCCTTCGCGGCATTTTCAAATTGCTGTTGGGTTCGGAACAACTGCAAGGTACCACCCTGGCGCCCCTCGTACTGGATGCCAGTTTCCTGGCGCAGCGCCTTGATGCAGTCGCGGCTGTATTCCGCCAGACGCACCATGCGGCCTTTATTGGTCATGTAGTGTTCGGTGTTGCAGTTTTTCAGCATCTGCCACATCCAGCTCAGCTGGAAGCTGCTGCCGTCCAAGCGAACCGCCAGCGGCGCATGGCGCTGGAACATCCATTTGATGGCTTTCAGCGGCACGCCGGGCGCCGCCCAAGGCGCGGCGTAGCCTGGCGAGATCTGCCCGGCGTTCGCTGCGCTGGTTTCCATCGCCGGGCCTGGTTGGCGATCGATCACCGTCACTTCATGACCGGCCTTCGCCAAATACCAGGCGCTGGCAACACCCACCACCCCACTACCTAAAATTACCACTCGCATCGCTGACTCCAGCTCAAGGCTTCACAAAGCAT
>Ga0105251_10002280_pt1 | contig 15211 bp, 22 predicted proteins | sample KBSS64metaG_FD_80424 | JGI IMG/M metagenome (GOLD analysis project Ga0105251, IMG submission 80424) | Switchgrass rhizosphere microbial communities from Kellogg Biological Station, Michigan, USA - KBS S6-4 metaG | ecosystem: Host-associated > Plants > Roots > Rhizosphere > Soil | place...
CGGCAGTCAGGCACTGCTTCGCGGTGCCATTCGTGGAGGGGAGGGTAACCGGGTCGCCTTGGGGGAGGCGATCAAGGATTTTGACGCTCTGGGCGCGACGCCATCGGTGGGCCAGGGAACGGAAAGCTGGGCGCGACAGGGGGCAGAAAGCCTGCTGGCTGGCGGCCCCACCAGCGGCGGCGTCATGCGCCGTTTCGCCGAGCATCAGAACGAGCAGATCGGCGAGGGCCTGGGCGAGTTGAGCAACCAGCTGGCCAAGAACATCAGCGGGGAGCGCGCCGGCCGGGCCATCGAGCGGGGCGTGAATACCTTCTCGAAGAACACCAATGCGATGCGCAAGGCGCTCTACTGGCAGGCCGACCAGCACATCCCGAGCGACACGCCGATCGGGGTCACCAACACCCAGCGTGCGCTGGCCGAGCTCACCACGCCCGTGGTCGGGGCCGAGGCCACCACAGGTGCGCAGACCAGCCCCAAGATCCAGCGCATGGCCGACAACCTGGCCCAAGACGTGGCTGCGGCCCAGCAGGCTGGCCAGGCGGGAATCCCCTACGAGGCGGTGAAGCGGATCCGGAGCCAGATCGGCGAGGAACTGTCCGACTTCTCCCTGTCCACTGACCGCCCAACCGCGCAGCTGAAGCAGTTGTACGCCTCGTTGTCGCAGGACCTGGAAGCCGCCGCCCAGGCGCAGGGCCCGAGCGCGGTGGCCGCGGTGAAGCGCGCGAACAACTACTTCAAGGCGTCCGCCGATCGACTGGAAACTCTGGAGCGCGTGGTGGATAAAAATGGCGGTCCGGAGAGGGTGTTCCAGGCGGCGATGGCTGGCACGAAGGACGGCGCAACGACCCTGCGGGCGGTGATGCGCTCGCTGCCAGAGGACAGCCAGAAGGCGGCCAGCGCCGCAGTGATCAAGCGCATGGGCCTGGCCACGCCGGGTGCGCAGAACGCCGCCGGCGACGCCTTCAGCCCGAACACGTTCCTGACGAACTGGGGCAACATCAGCCCGGAAGCGCGGCGGACGTTGTTCGGCCGGTACGGCAAGGATTTCAGCGACAACATGGACCGGGTCGCCAGGGTCGCGGAGCGCATCAAGAACGGCTCGGAGGTGTTCAAGAACCCTAGTGGCACCGCGAATCGCGGAGCGGCACTCGCATACCCTGTGACCATTGGCGGCCTACTGGTCACTGGCCAGCTCGGTGCTGCAGGCTTGGCTGCGGTGGGCGGCACTGGGGCGAACGCCTTGGCCAGGGCGATGACCAACCCCCGTTTCGTGAAGTGGCTCGCAAAGAGCACCGAAATGCCGCTGGGCGCGCTGCCGGCGCAGGTGAACGTGCTGAAGCGTATGAGCGGCGAGAGCCAGGACGATTCGGTCGCCGAAGTGGCCGCCGCTCTTGAGTCAGGCGTAGGGGGCTCTGACGGCCCAGACCAGTAGGCCGACAATCGCCACGACGATCGCCAGCAACGCGGCACCGCCCCACAGAGTGAAGTAGGCGCCATGCCACCACCTTGTGGGGTGCTTAGCTTCAAACTCCCGATCAGCGTCCGCCTGGGAAATCTTCTTCCACGCCGTCTGCGGCTCAAACTGCCCAGCGTCCTTGAATCGCTCTTCGCTCATTTCCGGGTTTCCTTGCACATGTAGAGGCCCTGCTCGGTCTCGTATCGACAGCCGACGCCGCACTCGTAACTGCCCCAGCCGTTCTCTTCTGCTTCCTCGTGGCCTTCGTCCTCGAGGCGCTGCCGATACTCTCGGAGCGCCCAAATCGCCGACGACTGGCATTCCTCGAAGGTTGGGTAGGTCCCGTAGATGGCCCTTTGAGCGTCGACAGCGTCCAGTGACTTTCCCGGCGGGTACACGAACGCAGTCCACACTTCGGATTCGCGGGTGCACCCTGCAAGGGTCAGGCATAGCGAAATGGCGGCAAGGGCAGAGCGGCTCATGGGCGGGATGGTAGCACCCGGCCGCGTGGGGCGGCCGGAGCAGGCGGTTCAGGCTGCGGCAGTCTCGAAGATTGGTCCGGCGCCCACGGCGCGCCCTTCTGGGTCGATCAACCAGACCTGATATGCCTTGTAGTGGAGGTACGGCGAGTCATCAAACTCGTAGCGCACCGGTAGCTGGTCGCCTGCGATAGTGAAGCTGTGCCGGTGCTCGGGGATGCCCATGCTGTGGCCCCAGATGACGGGTTCTCCGTTTTCCTCGACCACAATGGTTCCGGCTATCGGTGAGCTACTGAACTCGGCCTCTAGCACGTCGTTTACGCGGATGACCCAGTCGTGATCGGGCGCCAAGGTGATGCCGATTGAGAAATCGGCCTTCTTTATGCTCCCGGCCTGCGTCCCGGCGATCGAAAGGAGGCTTTTGTGAGGGCCTTCCGGGGAACCGGAATCGCATCGGAACCACCAGTTCTTATCCGCGAAGAACAGCCCACCTTTAGGCACGTCCGCTGCCTTGGACTTGACGAACACGCTTATCGGAAAGCTCATCACCGTCTCCTTCGTTATCCAATATTTCACGCTCGATTGCGCCGATCCCGCACTGGGACCGGCGCAGATGCTTCACTTCTTGCGAGCTGCCTCGAGGTGTTGCTCGTTGATCGTCGGCATCTGTGAGCCGCCCGACTGCACATCGAAGAACTCTTGGGCTGAGTTGAACGCGCGGATGGCGACTGTTCTCGCGTTTAACTGGCTTTCGCCAGCCCCCAGGCGGACCGCGATTGAGTGGATAAAGATTTCCCGCGCCAGTTCGCGCTCATCTTTGCCGTAGCTGCGCTTCTCGCTCATTACCGTCTCCTTGGCTGCCCCGGCCAATCCGGGGCCATGATGGAATCGTAGCGCCGGCTGCGTAAGGAGCCGGGACGCGGGCCTATTCAGAAAATTTAGTCAAAGCCAAGCGTCATGGGCATTCTCACGCCGGCGAGCGAGAGAAACGGCGTACGCTCTGGCGGCTTGGTAGGCGTCGTCGGCTATCGCTTCGAATGGCGCAAGAGAGTTCCCGCTGCCGATCTGACGTGACGCGGATGCCGTGAAAATCGCCTGCACCAGTTGTTCGTCGACGATGACGGTCGAATCCTGATCGCTGCTCATTGCCTTCTCCATTGGCGCCCCGGCCAATCCAGGGCCGTTGGCATCGTAGCACCGTCCGTTGAAGGGGCGTCGGGGGTGGATAGGGTGGGCCCAAGCGCCCCGCCGGGTCGGGGCTTGGAGCCAGCGATGAAGCAGTTTAGACAGATTGGCGGAGCCTCCCCGGATGCTTTCCCGTTATCGGCGATGCCAGATCGAGTTGATGGCTGCGATCGGCGGCTGGTCCCAGTCCGTAACGACACCGGCCTGAGCGTCGATCACGGCAAGGCGGTCATTGGGGTCCATGACCGACAGGACAATGTCGTAGGCCGCAGTTGGGGTGTGCTGGGTGTGCACGTAAAAGAGTGAGTATTGGAACTGGTGCCACTGGCCGAGCGACTTGATCGCATCGCGGACCGCGTCATACCGCTGACCTGGCTGCATAAGGTCGTAGGCGATAAATAGGTTGTAAGCCATCCCCTGATTCCTTGCGGTTGAGACCCCGGCCAATCCAGGGCCTGGCCGCATCCTACACCCTCCGTTGAACCCGCCTGAAGCCCGGGCAGCATGGCCCCATCAACAGCGGGGGCCGTCATGGCGAAGATCACAGCAGCAGAGGCAGGGGGCCAGAACGTGGTGGCCTTCCTGGACACGCTGGCCTGGTCCGAAGGGACCGACAACGGCCGGCAGCCGACGAAGAACCACGGCTATGACGTGCTGGTCGGCGGCGGCCTGTTCACCGACCTGTCGAAGCACCCCGCAAAGCTGGTGCGGCTGAACTCGAAGCTGGCCTCCACTGCTGCAGGGCGCTACCAGTTCCTGTCCCGCACCTGGGCCGAGTTGCAGAAGCGGCTGAAGCTGCCCGACTTCGGTCCGAAGAGCCAAGACCTGGGCTGCATCGAGCTGATTCGAGGGCGCAAGGCACTGGAGGCCGTCAGGGCGGGCCAATTCGATAAGGCCGTCGCGCTCTGCGCCCGCGAGTGGGCCAGCCTCCCCGGCGCCGGCTATGGCCAGCATGAGCAGGCGCTGGAGAAGCTTCGGGCCGTGTACCGCAAGGCTGGTGGCAAAGTGGGCGGGGCCGCATGACCATGGAAGCCCAGCCGAACCAGGACGGCCGTACCCGTCTCTTCCTCGGCCCCGTCGAAAAATGGGCCGTCGGCGCTGTCGCCGGCGGCATCGTGCTCGGTGTCGTCTGGCTGGTCGGATCGGTGCAAACGATCCTGACCCAGCAGCAGGTCACCAACCAGCAGGTGATGACGGTGCAGCAGCAGCTGCAGACCATCAATACCCAGCTCGCTGATGTGCCGGCGCTAAAGCTGGAGCTGGCCAAGCTGTCCATCAAGGTGGAGCAGCACGACGCCGAGATCAAGGAAGTGAAGAGCCTGCGAGGTGTTCGATGAAGAAGGTCAAGCTCACGCCCGATCGGCATCACTTCCTGCGGTTCTGGTCGGTGCGGCTGTCGATCCTGTCCGGCGTCATCAGCACCACCGCGTTGGGGATCATCGGCGCCTACGTGTTGCTGCCTGCGGACTTCCTCCCGGAGGTGCACCGCGGCTTCAAGCTGACCGTCAGCTACGCGGCCCTGGCATCTGCCGGCCTGACCTCCTTCCTGGCGGCAGTGTCGCGCATCGTGGCCCAGCCGAAGTTGGGGCGCCGCGATGCAGATTGCTGACCCCATCCGGCCATATGCCGACCTGATCCGCATCGTGCTGTGGTGCCTGCTTGCTGGTGGCCTGTTCGTGACCGGCTGCAACCACGGCAAGGACAACCAGCTGCGGAAGGACGTCGAGGCGATCACCAAGGCCGACGAGGCACGGGGTAAGGCAGAGGCCGATGCGGCGGAAAACCTGCGCGCGGCCAATGCCGCCGGCCAGCTCCTGCAGGAGGTCAACCGCAAAACCCAGGCATCGATCGACGCCGCCGAGCTGGCACGCAAGGCCGCCGCTGAAGCGGCTGGCCGGGCAGAGGCGGCTGCAGCTGCTGGCCAGCGCCGCGCTGCGGCTGCCGAGAAGGCACTCGTCGATGCCAAGGCCACGCCGGTGTGCAGGTCCCAACTGGAGCTCGAACTATGCCCCGCAATTCCTTTGCTCTGATCGCCCTGGGCCTGCTGGTCGGCTGCGCGCACAAGCCCGAGAAACCGCAGATCCCCGAAGTGGTGCACGTCACCGTCGAGAAGCTGGTGCCGGTCGACGAGCGCCTCACCCGGCCGTGCAAGCCGCAGCGTGCCGCCTCGCGCACGGTGGAGGCTGTGGTGGCCGCCTACAACGCCAACGTCACCACCCTGGAGGACTGCGACGGCCGCATGTCCGAGATCGGCGCCTTGGGGCGGTAATGGCCGGCAAGAAGATCCAACTCAAAGACCAGCTCGGCCGGGTCATCCAGCTCAACAGCGACGCCACCGACGGCGCGACGCTGGGCAAGAACCTGTATGGCCCCGACGGGAAGCTGCTCACCGCCGACCAGGTCATCAATCCGCCCAAGAGCGGCCAGAACGCCTCGTCTACCGTCTGGAAGCTCATTCGCGAGGTGCCGGCCAACATCCAGAAGCTGGCCGGGCTGGTCACCAGCGGTTTCGCCGTGCGCCAGGCCAGCGGAGAGTGGGTGACGCGGACGCTGCAGGCGGGCGCGGGGATCGAGATCACCAATGCCGATGGCGATGCCGGCGACCCGGTGGTCTCCCTCGCCCCGCTCACCAAGGTGGCCGACGGTGCGCTATCGGGGCACCGCATCATCCGGGCAACCGGCCCAGACACCGCCGGATACGCGTCGGCGGACGACGAAGCGCATGCCGATGACGTGCTCGGCATGACCACCGGTGCAGCTGCTTCCGGCGCGAGCGTGACCTACGTCGCCGAGGGAGAGGTGATCGAGCCGTCCTGGGCATGGACGCCGCTGGAGCCGCTCTACCTGGCTGCAGACGGGCTCATGACCCAGGTGTCGCCCTCCAGCACGGATGCGGCCTTCTCGCTGGTCGTGGGGTTCGCTACCGGCCCCACTTCGGCGCGCATCCGCATCGAAACCCCCATCTACTTCGAGGACTGACCCATGGCTGCCCCCCGCTACCTGCGCAACGACGCCGGCCGCATCAAGATGACCCCCACCATTGCCGCGAGCGCCGGCGCCGCAGATGGTGAAAAGGTGCCCAGCACCAACGCCAGCGGCGTGCTCGACCCGAGCCTGCTCAACGCGGCTGCCACCGGAGCCAACAAGATCCCGATCCTCGACGGTGCAGGGAAGCTGGATCCTTCCACGATGCCCACGGGCATCGGCCAGGACGCCCAGAGCTGCCCCGCGTCGGAAGCGCTCGCTGCAGGCGCCTACGTCAACATCTGGTTCGACGCGGGCACTGTGAAGGCGCGCAACGCCGACGCCAGCGCGGAGGGGAAGGAGGCGCACGGATTCGTTACCGCGGCCGTGGCCAGCGGGGCCACTGCCACGGTCTTCAAGGAAGGGGCCAATACCGGCTTGAGCGGCCTGACCCCTGGCGCGCGACTCTACCTTGGCACCACGCCCGGTACTGCCACCCCCACCGCGCCATCGACTTCGGGCAACGTGGTTCAGTGGATCGGCAACGCCGCCACCGCCACGTCGGCCGACTTCGAGCCTGGCGATCCGATCACGGTGGCGTAAGTGGCTGATCGCCGCCCCGTAATCCTGAGCACGGATGGCCGGTTGCGAATGCTACCGGCGGGGGACACGCTGGGCGTCGCCATGGGCGGGACCGGGGCAACCACTGCAGGAGGTGCGCGCACGAACCTGGGATTGGGTTCGATGGCCACACAGAGCGCGGGCGATTTCTTGCCGGTCGCGGGTGGGACGGTTCTCGGCAACCTGGGTGTCAACGGCTCCTTCTTTACCCGCGACGTGGTTTACCTCGGCGGCGGGGCAGGCAACACCCTCGACAAGCTGCGGGTCATCAATGCCGGCTCGGCGGTGCGCGTCGATGCAGTGGACGCCGCGGCTTCGGTGTTCAAGCCGCTGTACTTCCAGGCCACCGGCTACAGCTTCGGCGGCAGCGGCCTCGCCACCTTCGACGGTTCGTTGCGTGCGAACGGCATGTTCAGCTACGCCGGCACATTCGCCACGCAGGCTGGGGTCTTGGCCCGGGGCTGGAGCAACGGCGTAACCCGATGGCTGGATGTCCTGGAGAACGACGCTTCGCTGTCGCTCTACAGCTACAACACGGCTGGCGCCAGCTCTACCCAGGTCTTCAACTTCAAGTCTGCCGTTGCTGGCGGGCTGAATCGCTGCACCTACAACGGCGAGCTGTGGGCCGTGGGCATGCGCACCCACACGTGGGCCGGGACGCCGACCAACGGCGTGGTGTATTTCGGTACGGGCGACAGCTACATCTACAAAAACGGCGCGAGCTTCGCGTTCGTCAACGTCGAGGGCGGCTACACGGCGAACCTGGTCTCGGGCGGCAACATCCTGACCACCGGAGCGCCCGCCAGCGTTACCGGACCGGTGTCCACTACCGGCGCGGCTGCTTCACTTTCCTTCATGGAGCGCGACGACTTCAGCTCGAAATGGGACTGGTACGCGTCCAGCGGCGTAGCACGGCTATGGCGCTCTGGTTTTGGCGATCGCATGCAGGTGACCTACCAAGGCAACGTTGCCACGGTGGGCAACATCGACGCAGGCGCGCTGTCGGCCAACATCGGCCGCGCCGCCTTGATCACTGCCGAGGCAGGGCGCACGGGCTTCCTGGCGCTCTATCGCAGCACCGGCCAGCGAGCGGGCTACATCGGGTACGGCGCTGCAGGCGGCTCGCGAATCCTCATGCAGCCGGAAGACGGCATGATCGGCTGGAGCATCGCGGGCGACGCGCTGTTCAATTCGGTGACGTACTTCAACAGCACGATGAACATGTACTGGGCCAACGGCGCGGGATACACCCGGATCCCGCGCATCTTCGTTGGCGGCGGCGACCCGGGCGCCGCTGCTGCCGACGGCGACATCTGGGTCACATGACGATCTACCGGCGCTCCGGCGGCACCTGGGTCCAGTCGAACCTCCGCGCGCGGATCGCTGGTTCGGCCTTCGTCAACCGCGTGGTGCGGCGGCGCTCGGGCGGTACTTGGGTCGTGTCCAGCACGCTCGGCCTGGCCGGAACTGCTGCCCCGTCCAACACCGTGATCGGCCCGGGCAGTGCCACGGTTATCGCCGGCCCGGGGCTGTTCATCACCGGCGCCGGGAGCGGCAGCTACACCTTCAGCACAGTGTTCCTCTCCGGTGACCCGAGCATCACCCTGACGAACGCGAGCAGCATCAGCGTGGACGCCCGGGCGACCCTCTCGGGCACCACGACCCGAAGTGCCACGTTCCGCACCACGATCACCGACACCACTACCGGCCAGGTCGCCACTTTCGACTGGACCGTCACCCTTGCCCACGACGTATGAGGATGCCTATGTCAGCTCCAGCAAAACCCAAGTCCGCGCCCGCATCGCCCGCGCAGCCGCCCGAACCGACGCTCCCGCCGACGGCCGCGCAACAGGTCGTCGCAGTACCGACCGACCTGGCCCAGGCGCTCATCAACTACCTGGCCCAGCAGCCATACGCCCAGGTGGCCAACCTGATCAATGGCATGCAGCAGTGCCAGCTCTTCAACGTCACGGAGAACACGCCATGAAATTCCAACTCGTCAGCCGCCAGACCTCCGAGAGCATCGGAGCCTCCCCTGATGCCGTGAACACGCAGCTGGTGTTTACCGGCGTCGTAGAGGATCCAATCGCCCCGACACCCGGCATGTTCTCCAGCAGCATCAGCCTGGCGGTGACGCAGGCAGAGGGCGCGTCCTACGTGATTGGTGGGCACTACGACATGAGCCTGACGGAAGCCCAGGCCGACCTGGAGTAGGGCCAGTCTCGCCTGGTGAGCGGGCCGGGCGGTATGGTGCGCGCATGGAGACCCACGACGACCCACCAGCCGCCCGCCCTGACCCCACGAAGCTGCAGCCCACGCTGGGGCACCTGCTGTTGCCGGACACCCGGACGCCAGAGGAACAGCAGGCCGCATCGCTCCGAGAGTCCGCTCGGCGAAAGGGGCGCGGGCGGGGGAAGTGGTGGGAGAAGGGCGCGCCATGAGGCCAAAACCCGCTCCGCAATGGCGGGCGGCCCCTTGCCGCGCAAGGGCTCCAAAGGCTCGCGCGGCGATTGATTGCGGAGCGGGAATCGGGCCGAAAGCGTTGCGGCAGTAGCACGAAACCGAAGACTTTTAATCTTTTGGTCGATGGTTCGAATCCATCACGGCCCACCAATTGCATCAACGACTTAGGTCGTCAAAAAGGCACCGCTCAGCGGTGCCTTTTCGTTTGGTGCCTGCATTCCGGATGCCTGATCAGACTGGTGCCTGCGGGCGCCATTCGTTGCCACTGTCGAACTTCCGACTCACTTCGACGAATTCCTTTGATCAAGGATCTGATTGGCGATCTCCCTTCCTCGGCGCAGTTGGTTGCCATCCAGGCCAGCAGCGGCGGTGCTCAGGTACGCCGCGGCACGCTTACTTGAACCCGTGCGAACGTACGCTTCCGCGTATGCATAGGACATCACCGGATCTTTCGGGACGATTGCGCCATTGTTGTACATGTCGCTCAGTCGGACGTATGCGTCGGGTTGCCCAGAGTTTCCAGCGGCCTCAAGAAATCTGACCGTGTATTCTTTGAACTCCCGAATCAGATCTACATCGAGGGCGTACTTCTCGTCTTCAAACATTCTGGATGCGTAGCCAGCATAGTCGAGCTGAGCTTTAACGACTCCGTGCTCAGCAGCATAGGTAATGGCCTCGAATATCTCTTCCCGGCTCAATGGATCGAGTGAAAGATCCTTGCAGAGGCCTTCAGGTGTGAGCCGAATATGCCCACTGCCTGCCTCGCGGTCGATCTGGCAACGCGAGTTGATCGCAACGAGCTCATACGCCGTTTCGGCGTCTGTCTGCGCTGCGATGGGGGCAGGGTGCTTCTGAAGCAAGCTCGCCGTAGATGCGGGTTGAAGACCGATTTCTTCGATGAGAGGAGGAGTCTGCCGATCGCCAGCGGGAGATTGGATGATCTCGCGGGGTGCTGACGTCGTGTCATTCCCGATCAAAAAAAAGCCTGCGGTACAAAGTGCTGCAGCTGCGGCGACAGTGGTCAGCGCAATCATCCTGCGTTTCATGCTGCGTCCAATCCTTATGGAAGAGTAGCCAAGCTGAACACCTCCCCGAATCTCTTTCGTTCTGCTGGATTTGTCAACGGCGCGGCTGCCGCCCCGGTTGACTGCGGCGTGCCGGCCGTGGATCACATGAGGGATGAGTCGCCACCACCCTTCATCAGGGCGGGCCGGGACGCCATATCCTTCAATTGCATCAACGACTTAGGCGCCCAAAGGGGTTTCCTGTGGCGTCGCCCTGCCAAGGGAAATGGGTTAGTGCAAGTGCAGTTCGCTATCGGTTCACTCGAGCAAACGACGCGCCGGGTCTTGCCCAGGCGTTGGTTGATCGAAGAATATGCACTGGCGCGGTGCCTTCCTTGGAGACCCCATGAGGCAACCACGCGTGCATCGCGACGTAGACCACGGCATGGCCGAACCGGGGGGTTCGACCATCGGCATTTCAACCGGCATCACCAGAAAATTTTCAGGGGATTTATGCGTTACTTTCTCGCGGCTCTTGCGGTCGCGTCCTGCCTTGCGTTTTCCGTCCCTGTCATGGCTGCAAAGCCAAAGATTGAAAAGGTGTCAGCCTTGGTAACAACCGGAGCGGATACCCTGACCTTCAAGCGCCAGGCAATGTCCTCGTTTTCAGAGGCTGACAGGATCTATCATTTCATGACGGTCCGCTGGGAACCCTTCGACAAGGGTGCCGGGCGCCATGAAGTCATCTGGCGTTGGTCTGTCGACGGCAAGGTGCTGTCCGAGATAAAACAGAAGCACAACTTCCACACCACGCCGTTCGAACTTCAGGCGACACTGCTGGGCACGGCCATGGGCGCCGGGCGAGGCCGCATCGATGTGCTCATCGACGGCCAGCTGTTCGACTCTAGGGAGTTTGACGTCGTCGCCCAGAACGCTGGATCCTGAAAGACCAGGCCAGCGCTGCTGCGCCCCGGCCGCGTCGGGGCGCTGTTACCACTGCTTCCTGCCGCCAGGCACACGCTGCGCCGGTTCGAGCACGCTGCAATTGCGGCCCCGTCCTGGACAGCGATATATTGCCCATGTCGGAAAAGGCAGACTTGGTTTGGTAAGCCCAAGTCCTTTCGGGAACGAAAGCTCTGAAGTCTCGCATTGCGAGAACTCCCCACGACGAACAACGGGCGCCTGTCGGCGTCCCGGGTTCGTCCGTGTGGTTGTCATGTCGACGAACCGCTCCGGTCGATCCCCGGCAAATGGAGCTTTCAATGATGCACCCACTCCCATCTTCCTATGACGTCGTCATCGTTGGCGCAGGTCCGGTTGGCCTGTTCCTCGCCTGCGAACTGCGCTTGGCCTCGGTGTCCGTGCTCATACTTGAGAAGGCTGCAGAACCGTCTTCCCCATTGAAGCGACTGCCATTCGGCATGCGCGGCCTCTCGGCGCCGACCATTGAAGCGTTCTACCGGCGAGGGTTGCTCGACGACGTTGCTGCATCAGGCCCGGACAAGGATGGCGCGGCAGGTAACCGCATTGCAGCCGCCGCGCATTGGAGCCAACAGGTTCGACGACCGGGTGGGCATTTCGCCGGCATCCAGTTCTTCCTCGACAACGTCGACACATCGAAGTGGCCTTACCATTTGCCATGTCCCGGCGGAACCTCGCGGGCGAGCGAGATGCAACATCTGGAGTCCGTACTGGCCGATCGTGCACACCAGATGGGTGTAGACATCAGACGCGGTACGGATGTCGATGGGTTCGACCCATCCAACGATGGCGTGACGGTTTACGCAGGCGACGAAATGTTCCGTGCGAGCTGGCTCGTCGGTTGCGATGGCGGCCGCAGCACCGTGCGCAAGGCGGGCGGCTTTGAGTTCGCCGGTACCGATCCCGAGTTCACCGGCTACTCCGTTCAGGTGGAGCTCGCCGACCCGGGCGCACTCAGCCCGGGCCGCCACTACACGGCGGCGGGGATGTATACCTATCAACCGCCCGGCACCATTGCGATGGTCGATTTTGACGGAGGCGCCTTCCACCGGACACATCCCATCACCGTGGAACGCGTGCAGGAGGTCCTGCGCCGCGTTACCGGCACGGAGGTGACGGTGCAAGGGCTGCAGCTGGCAACGACCTGGACGGACCGCGCCTTCCATGTCAGGACCTATCGAAAGGGGCGTGTCCTGCTCGCGGGCGACGCCGCACACATTCATTCGCCGCTGGGCGGTCAGGGACTCAACCTGGGGCTGGGCGATGCCATGAACCTGGGATGGAAGCTGGCTGCCACCCAGCGTGGTCTCGCGCCGCCCGGACTCCTGGATACCTACACGTCAGAAAGGCATCCGTTGGGTGCGCAGATTCTCGACTGGTCGCGGGCCCAGGTTGCGCTCATGCGCCCTGCGCAAAGCTCCCGCGCACTCGAGGCGGTCATGCGCGACCTCATCGACACCGGAGACGGCGCGACCTACTTCGCCCAACGCATCTGGGGTGTTTCCGTTCGTCATGACCTCGGAGGCTCCCATCCCCTGGTCGGCCGGAGCTGCCCGGATTTTGAGCTGGCTGACGGCACACGCGTCGGCGGACTCATGGGCGCGGGAAAGGGCATGCTCCTGGACTTCGACCATCAGACGCAGCGGGAAGCCCTCGCAAGCCGCTGGCGTTCCCGACTGCAATACATCGGGCAAGCGGCCAAGGAACGGTTGGGGTTGAGTGCGGTGCTGGTGCGACCCGATGGCATCGTTGCCTGGGCCACTGACGGGACACCGGACAGTGAAGCGCTTGCCCAGTCACTGTCGCGCTGGTTCGGCAATCCCGAGTAAGTGGCGTGCAGCCCAGAGCGGCATCGACATGCACTCTGGGGTGGGGCAGAACATTGCGCCTCGCCCCGTACGGCCAGATGCAGCCTTGCAACAGCACCGGCTTGGTCGATGCCAACTCTGGCTTCGATCTCCACCACAGCGACCGGGTCTGTCCGCCGCCAACATGGGTCCTGGTGACGAACCGGCGCTATCTGAAGGGGGCGTCGGGACGTGCAGTGCCAGCGCGACGTATACGCCTTTTACAGGTCAGGAAGCGCACACTTCTCCTCTGTCCAGATCGTGCCGTGGAGTTGTAATGAACCGTTATGCCCTGATCGCCCTGGGTACGCTTGCATTGGCGGCCTGTAAACCGGCCCCAACGGATCCTTCGGCGACCGCCCCGGCCTCTCCAACCAACGAGTCGCCCAAGCCGGTTGCGACACCCGCGGCGCCCGCAGTTGCCGGAAAGAGCGAGGGGCCGTCGTTCGATTGCGCCAAGGCTGCGTCAGATGCGGAAAAGACGGTGTGCGGCGACGCGCGGCTTTCCGCGCTGGATCGCGAGGTCGCTGCGCTGTACAAGGCAGCCCAGACCGGCCCGGGCGAGCTGGATGTTGCGGCGGAGCAGCGCGGTTGGATCAAGGGTCGCGACGCCTGTTGGCAGGCGGTGGATGCCAACCGCTGCCTGGTCGAGTCCTACCAGACCCGTATCGTGGAACTGCGGTTGGCCTCGGCGTCGGCGCCAGCGGCGAAGGCAGTGCAGTACACCTGCGACGATGCCAGCAAGTCGCTGTCGGTGGTCTTCCACAATGAGCTGGATCCGCAGGTGGCGGTCATCCGTCTGGGCCGCGACCAGGCCATCGCCTTTGCCGCACCGTCGGCCAGCGGCAGCCGCTACACGCGTGAGGGCGTGGAGTTCTGGGAACACCAGGGCGAGGCAACGCTGGAGTTCTATGGCACGCGCCTGAGCTGCAAGGCCGGCGCACCGTAGCGCCGGGCTCAGCGTACGCGGTGGTAGCGCACTTCGTTCTGGCGGTCGCCCACTTCGGTGGTAACAAAACCGTCGCGGCTCTGGTTGATGTCGAACACGCTGCGGCCTACGTTGAGCTGGCCGCCATTGACCCAGCCCGCCAGGCTCTGTCCGCTGGCCTGCGCCGTCATCCGGCCATCGGCTTCGATGCGCATGCGGATGTCGGTGTTGTACATCGGGTTGTAGCCCTCGAACTCTCCCACCATCCACTGGGGCACGTACGAGGTATGACGCGCGCCTTGGTAGTTGTCATCGTCGTAGCGCTCGTCCTGCTTGTTGGCGTTGTGCACCAGCGCACCCAGGATTGCTGCTCCCACCAGCACCCCGGCGGCTACTTTGGCATCGTGGTTGTCGTCATCGCGGTCCTGGTGGCGGTCGTCGCCGCGGACCCGGAACGAGGCCCGGCAGCCGTCATCGACCCACACGTTGCGTCGGTCGTAGTCCCAGCTGCGCCCCTGCCGGCAATCGGCGCCGGACAGCTTGCGGTCCAGCGTGACGTAGCCTGCATAGGGAAGTGAACAGGCCTGGTACCGGTTGTCGCGGCTCTCGCAGGTAATGAAGTCATCGGCGCGCGCGTCGGCGAGCGAAGCCAGCAGCAACAGAGGGGTGCCAAGCAGCAATCGGGTCTGCATGATCAGGATTCCGGCAAGGGAGGTTCACTTGTCGAACGATGCGCAGAGCTCGATGAAATCCTGATGAAAGCTGGGCGCGGCCGGCGCGCCCCATACGCTGACGGGTTCAGGCCGCCCGGCCCACGTCGTGGTCGCCGAAGCAGGCGCGGATGGCGTCCAGCAGTTCGCTCATCGAGTAGGGCTTGGGCAGGAAGTGGATGCCGGGAGCCAGGTGCGGGGTGACCCGGTCCGGCTGCAGCCCGGAGGTGACCAGCACCGGCAGGCTGGGGAACTGCTGGCGGATGCGCTGGGCCGCCTCGATGCCGCTCAGGCCGCCCAGGCAGACGTCGGTGAATACGAGGTCGAAGCGTTCGCCGGCCTGGAGCAGGCCGATTGCCGCTTCTGCGGAGCTGACGGCCGCCACCTGGCACGCCTGGCTTTCCAGCGTGAGGCGGCTCAGTTCACGGGTGTCTTCAGTGTCTTCGATCAACAGCACGCGCGGTTCTACATGGCGCTTGGACAACAGCATGACGCGGGATTCCCTGACGGATGGGGTGGAAACGCGCGGCAGTATGGGGACCAGAAGGTGAGCGGACCGTGCAAATAGCGTCA
>Ga0105251_10002283_pt1 | contig 15191 bp, 16 predicted proteins | sample KBSS64metaG_FD_80424 | JGI IMG/M metagenome (GOLD analysis project Ga0105251, IMG submission 80424) | Switchgrass rhizosphere microbial communities from Kellogg Biological Station, Michigan, USA - KBS S6-4 metaG | ecosystem: Host-associated > Plants > Roots > Rhizosphere > Soil | place...
CGATCTGAACGGGCTGGAGGGCGCCTGCACCTTCGTCAGTCCGCCTACCAACGTCGACAGCGCTTGTGTGCTGTCGGCCACGGTCGGCGGCACTGACGATGAGCCGCAGGAGAGTCTCCTGGCCCGTTACCTGGATGTCCTGCGCAATCCCCCCAGCGGCGGGACAGTGGCCGATTATCGTCGCTGGGCGCTCTCGGTCGATGGTGTTTCCACTGTCCTGGTCATCCCAAAGCGGCGCGGCGGTAACTCCATTGATGTGGTGATCACCTCGGCTGGTGGGCCATCGTCGGCAGCCGTATTGGAAGCCTGCCAGGCCTACATCAACTCGGTGGTCCCGGCCGGAGCGGATGTCTGGGTAATCACACCAACTGTCATCAGCGTGGATGTATCGGCGCGCCTGAAGTTGATGGCCAATTACACACTTGATGGCATCAATTCAGCGTTTGAAGTCGTTGCGAGAAGTGTTATCGATCCACTTCTTCCTCTGGACACTTTGTATTTGCAGAAGCTGACTGCGGCGATTAGCAGTCTGGCCGGCGTCATCGATTTTGTACTTGTTACGCCGACCACGAATATCAGCGCGGCGGAGTCTGAAGGTGCAGTGCGTTGGGTTCGACTGGGCGAGATCGCCTTGGAGCCAATGCCATGAGTGACGCGCTGATCGAGCAGCTGCAATCGCTGCTGCCCCCTGTTTCTTACGATCCACAGGGCCAGGTGCTTGGCGCTCAGTTAGCGGCAGAGGCCGGCGCGCTGGGTGAAGCGGTCGCGGGACTGGAGGCCGTCGAGGCGGCGATGTTTCCGCAGACTGCCGGCGAATTCATTGCTGACTGGGAGCGGGTTTACAACTTGACCCCAGCGCCAGGCGCTTCTCAGGAAGAACGCGTTAACGCGGTGATCGCTGCCATGGCCGATCTGGGTGGCCAGTCGATTCCCTATTTCGAACGCCTGGCGTTGCTGTTTGGGATCGTCGCCAATGTTGAGATGTTCCGCATTCCAGTAGTCGGGCTCTTGAGTGCCGGAGATCCCGTGTATTACGGCGATTGGCCCTTTATCTGGCGAGTTAATTCGCCGCTGTCTGCCTATGTGCATGCGCCCATGGAAAGTCGAATCACAGAACGCCGGCCCGCCAATACCGAAGTCACTTTCGGCTATGGCCAAGAGGTCGTTTCTCGTATTGCAGGCGCTGTAGATCAACTGTTCACCGTAGCCAACTACACACTTCCAACGTACACGAGTATTGAAAATGGCTGATACCACTGTCGAAGCGCTTGAGGCATATGCCGGGCAGCTCTCCGAGGCTGCAACTATGGCAACCGCTGCGGCTACAACTCAGCGTGAAATTATCAATGGCCCTGCTGATTCCGATGTAATGACGGAGTCAGGCCCTGTGCCCACTTATGCAAAGCAGGCTGTTCAAGCGCAGGCGAAGGTGACAGCAGTACTGGAGGAAGTTTCGACCGGATTGGCAGGGGCTTCCTCGTTCGACTCGATTGAAGAGGGTTTGGCCGCTACTACCGAAGGCGGTAGTTTCAGTGTTCGTGACCCGAGTTCCGACATTTACCTCACCTCCTACGTAAACCGTGGCGGTGTGGCCACCGATGCGAAGCGATATCCGAGCGCTGACGCCCTGGATCGTGTTGCTTCGAGCATTCGTCAGAACTACTCCGCCTCGCGCCCGTTTTTCACCGTTGAGGATGAGGGCGGTTATCCGGCTTTTAGTGTTTCGCCAGGGCAGATTGCTTCTCAGGGTCTGCTTTTAGATGGCGAGTCTCTGGATGCCGAGGGTTACACTGCTTCGATGACCAGTGACGCGATAGTTATTCAAGATCTTTATGGATATTGCGTTGTGCGCTTTGGTCGAGAAGAAATGCAGCTCCTTGATCAGGTGCGTGAAAAATTACTGAACGCGCCTGAGGCGGTAGCATCTTATCCGCCAATGGCTATGTCATCGCGCAAGATCATTGCTCATCGCGGGCTTCACTATAAGGACTTGGCGCCTGAAAATAGCCTTGACGCCTACCGTATGGCGGCCCGCGCTGGGTTTAAGTTCGTTGAAACGGATGTGCTGAGAACCGCCGATGGTAATTACGTGCTTTGCCACGACGCCACTATCAATCGAACATTCATGAATGTAGATGGCACCTCCATTGTTGGGGACGTCACCGTCAATAGCACTACGCTGTCGGACCTGCGCACGAAGTACAAGGCAAAGTCGCCAATATTTCGCTATCAGCGTCCAATCCCGACGCTGGCTGAGTTTCTTGATGTATGCGTTGAATATGGCCTGTTCCCGCTCATTGAGCTGAAAGACCCAAGTTTCACCAGCCCTGATTTCGTCGCGGTGAATGATTTGTGCGTGTCGGTTCTAGGCAGCCAGTTCGAGTTCATTTCAGGCTCTCCGGCGCGCTTGACGGCGGCGCGAGCAGTGAATGCGAACGTGGAACTTGGCTACGTGTACAGCGCGCTCTCGGAGAGTGTTTACCAATACATCGTCCAGAACCAGCCGGCGTTCTTGGATGTTGACTACAACGCGCTGACTGCCGAGTGGGTGGCCCGAGCGAGGAAGGACGGCATCAAGGTTGCCGCCTGGACCGTGCCGGCTTCCGACTACAGCGCGGTGTCTAAGATTGGTGCCGAGTACATCGCTGGTGATGAACTTGCTCCGCCGCTTCAAAGCCAAATGGTTCTGTTCAGCAATAACTCAGCAGGCTCGTTCGATGCTTATTCGACTACCGGGACTGTTGTGGATGGCGCTGTAACTCTTGCCGCTGGGCAGGCCCTGAACTTCGCCTGGAAGGACGTTATCGACTTTGGCGGCTTGTATTTGTGCATTGAATACAAGGGGGCAGCGACCATCGCTGTCGATGATTCGTCGCGAGCGGTATCCAGCGATAGCCGGGCCGTATACCGCGTGCAGAAGCTGATTGCTGGGGCAAAACCAAGCTTTTCCATTGTCGCTGGGGCTGGTGGCTGCACCGTCAGCGAAGTTTCTCTATCCGTTGCCAAATACTAAGGAAGTTCTATGACGAGCATTACTGTAAAAGGCGCTGACTTCTCGGCCGGTCAGTTGAGCAACTACGTTCCGCCTGTGGCCGGCGCTACGCTGGCCGCATTTGTAGGTGATGAGCGTAAATCGTTCGCTCTGCGTAACTTCGGCAGCGGCAAAGACCTCTCTGTTTATGCCGGTGACCCGCAGTATCAGGGCAAGGGGTTTCGTCGTTTCGGTCCCGGACAAGCCTTTCTGACCGACTCGTACTACACCGAGCAAATGACCTTCCTCGCGGTGTGTAAGTCGGTTTACCCGCTGGGAAGTTCGCGATACGGCATCTTGATCGCGTCTGAGCGCGATGCAACCGATGGAGGCCGCCGTGGCGTAGGTATGGCCCGTATTCCAAGTTCGGACTACTGGCGCGTTAACGTCAATGGCACGCTTTCTGGAGCGGCTGCTTCGGCCTCGGCTACTACTTCGGCAAGCGGTATTACCGAGGCCAACTCGGCAGGTTTCTTGAGTGCTACAGTGGGCAAGGGTGCTGCCGCTAACACGGTCGCCCTGGCAATTAACCGTTATACCGACCCTGCGAAATCGGGTAGCGCGGTATCAGCAGCCAACGCGACTTTCGCCCCGGCGACAGACGAGCAAAGTTCGCCACTCCTGGTTGGCTTCCACTATCGCGGCGGCACCAACTATGACCCGCTGGATATCGGTTTCATGGCGGTGTATTCGCGAATTCTGACCGCCGATGAGATCGCCACCATGTATCAGTCGGTCCGTCGCCGCTTTGCCTCTTTGGGCGTGAGTATCTGATTTCAAGCTGAACAGGAGAGCAATATGGAGCGTGTTTCAGCATTCACGGATCTGTGCACCGTCGAGGGGCTGTTTCGCTATGGCTCGGTAGTCGGGGGCGTGCCGCCTACACCGGTTAAGGCTGAGTGGTTGAACATCTTCCAGGAAGAGTTGTGCAACCTGGTCGAAGCATACTTGCCAGCACTAGACCCCAGCGATAATACCCAGCTGCTGAAGGCTCTGCGCGTGGCCGTCCAGGACTTTTCCATACGTGCCACCACCTTGGCGGGCTATGGAATTCTCGACGCTTATACAAAGACCCAGACTGATTCGCTACTGTCTCGCAAGGCTGACTTGGCGAACACCTTGGGCGGTTACGGGATCACTGACGCTTACACCGTGTCGCAGGTAGATAACCTTCTGCTTGGTAAGGCGAACAACGCGAACACCTTGGGCGGTTACGGGATCACCGATGCCTATACCATTGCTGCCGTCAACCAGATTGCCTCCGATCTCAACGGGCAGATCGCGCTGAGGCAGTTGAAGAACTCCGCTTCGTTCGGCGCGGCCGCCTCTTGGGTGCGAGACGGCTCGACGGGGGCGGTCGAGCAGTTCGGCCTGTTCAACATGTCCGGCGGCGCCAACGAGCAGGTTATTACCTTTCCTGTAGCGTTCCCAACGGCTTGCAGGTCGGTGGTGTTGACCAACTACGAGGACACCGCTGCGGAGAACAACATCATCCGCGTGCTGCGCTGGGATCAGTACAGCGTCACTGTCCTGAACTCGGGCGGCAACACCTTTACCGCCTACAGCTGGATTGCCAAGGGGAACTAGCCATGCCTTATCTGTTCAGCCCGTCCAGGCTGGCTTTCTTTCACACCGATGTGCCTTGCAATGATCTTCCAGGGGATGCCGTGGAGGTCACCGATGGTGCCCATGAGTCGATCATGGAGGGCCTTCTGCTGCATGGCAAAGTCCTCCAGGCTGACGGTGAGGGGGCTCCAGTGGCCGCAGAGCGGTCCGAGGGTCTGGCAGGCTCTGGTGATGCTGAGGAAACGGTGCCAAACAGCGCGCAGCCAGATCAGGCTGTGTGAGTGCCAAATACGTTGCAGCGCGGTGCCAAATCCGCCGCGCGCTTACAGCTGCTGCGATGTGCTGCCGCCACCGCCCACGAAACCGCCACTCATCAGGAAGGCAGCACCCGCGAGCTGACGTTCGCGCTGATGCACATGATCGATATGGCCAGGACCCTGCTGGAGCACAGGCGCGCCGTGCAGCAAGGGCTGTAGGCAAAAGAAGAAGGGAGAAACGTGATGGCCGGCTACCGGCGAAAGGCCCCGATTGCCAGGACAAGGAAGTGCACCGGTAAAACTTTTTTACCGGATAAATGAAAATTCATTTGACTGGCAAATGATAACGATTATTATTGCACTCAGCTGATCGCAAGATCTGCTGGATAACCCGGAGCTTAGGTCGCTCCAGATTATCTCCTCATCAGGCTAATCACGGTTTTTGACCCGGCTTTTTGCCGGGTCTTTTTTTTGGCTCTTCAGGCTAATGAAGATCGTTGATGGCGCGCATGATAGCAAAAGTGTTTCAGAGCGTGAACGCTCATTACAAATCTTTGCGGAATCAGCACTTGAGAATCAATCTCGTTTGAACTACGCTGTTTCTGCATCAAGGACGATGCCCCCACCCCTACCCCGAGCAAGGAGCTGTCCATGAGCCGTCTGCTGCTGCCCCTTGAGCACCCCACGCCTTCCAGCGAGCATGCTGCCGAGAACGCGCTGCTCTACGCACTCAAGCGCCTGCCCCGGCGCGTGCAACAAGTGTTCCTGCTCAACCGCCTCGATCAGCTGGACTTCGCCGCCATTGCCAAGCGGCTGGATCTGCCATTGCTGAGTATCGAGCGGAACATGAACCAGGCCCTGCAGGTGGCGCAACCACGCGGGGATGCAGTGGCCAGTGTAGCGGGGCAATGGTATGTGCGGTTGCAGAGCCCTGACGTGACGTCATGCGAGCGCATCGATTTTCGCCGTTGGCTGGATGCGGCACCGGCGCACCTGCAGGCCTTTCATGATACCGAGCTGCGCTGGCGCAGCCTGCTCGCCCCGGCGCGGGAACTGGGCCACGATGGCTGGTATCGGCAAGGGCGCGCGGCGATTTCGTTGGGCGGGTGTTCGGTAGCGGTCGGGCTGGGTGTGGCTGCACTGCTGCTGTTTGGCTATTGGGCGTGACTTGACCCCATTAGAGACGCAGCAACCTTGCCAAGCGGTGTACAGTAGCCGTCACAACAATGCCTAAGGAGTCTGGCAATGACCGTGACGCTGTCCCCCCTGCAAATCGACTGCGATTTCGATTCCGGCAACATCCAGGTCCTGGATGCCAGCAACCCGGCCCAGGTGCGCCTGGCCATCCGCCCGGACACAAATAGCGGCCACTTCCAGTGGTTCCACTTCAAGGTCAATGGCCTCACGCCAGGTCAGGTCCATCGCTTCAGCCTGGACAACGCCAGCGAGTCTTCCTACAAGAACGCCTGGAGCGGCTACAACGCAGTGGCCTCCTACGACCAGCAGACCTGGTTCCGCGTGCCGAGCCGGTTCGATGGCAAGGCGTTGTCGTTCGAGATCAAGGCCGAGCAGGAGCAAGTCTGGTTCGCCTACTTCGAGCCCTACCCGCGCGCGCGCCACAACCAGCTGATCGAGCGTGCCCAGCAGATCCCGGGTGTCGAACTGCTGGCCCACGGGCGCAGCGTGCAAGGCCGGGATATCCCGCTGCTGCGTGCCGGTGATGGCGCTGCAGGCAAGCGCAAGCTGTGGCTGATTGCCCAGCAGCACCCAGGTGAACACATGGCCGAGTGGTTCATGGAGGGGGTGATCGACCGACTGCAAGGCAATGACCCAACGGTTCAGAAACTGCTGGAAAAGGCCGACCTGTACCTGATCCCCAACATGAACCCGGATGGCGCCTTCCTCGGCCACCTGCGCACCAACTTCAAAGGCAAGGACCTGAACCGGGCCTGGCAGGACGCCAGTATCGAATTCAGCCCGGAAGTGTTCTTTGCCCAGGCGCAGATGAAGCAGTACGGGGTGGATGCGTTCATCGATGTGCATGGCGATGAGGAAATCCCCCATGTGTTCACCGCGGCCTGTGAGGGCAACCCGGGTTACACGCCGCGGCTGGCCAAGCTGGAGGACCAGTTCCGCACGACCTTGTGCAGCGTGACCAAAGACTTCCAGACGGTGCATGGCTATACCCGCGACGAGCCGGGGCAGGCGAATACCACGCTGGCATGCAACGCAGTGGGGATGGCGTATGACTGCCTGTCGCTGACGCTGGAGATGCCGTTCAAGGACCATGACGATGCGCCGGAGCCGGTGGCCGAATGGTCGGGGGCGCGGTCCAAGGCATTGTCAGGAGCGGTGCTGGAGACCCTGCTGAAGATGGTTGGCGATCTGCGCTGAGCAGGCCCGGCCTATTCGCGGGTAAACCCGCTCCCACAGGATCACCACAGTCTCGGACATTGTGCAGCTCCTGTGGGAGCGGGTTTACCCGCGAAAGGGCCGATACAGGTTTGCACCTTCAGAACTGCACATCCAGAATCACATTGTCGAGGTAACTCGCCGCCGGCGGTGTGGTCTGGTCGGTATAGACCTTGGCGTTGTAGTTGAATATCTGGCTACCCGTCCCCGTCCCGTTGCCTGGGTTCACGTCAGCATCGCTGCTCGAGCGCCGCGCAGTGGTCAGCGAGCCCCAGCGCACAGTCCCGGCACTCTTGAAGATGTCATACGCCAGGTAGTTGCCCGCCGTGGACTTCATCCTGCGCCGCCCGCCCGATACGTTTTCCCCATCATTCAAGCCCACCGTATAGGCACTGCCCTTGGTGCATGACAGGCTCACACTCTGGTTCACGGCACTGAAGCCGGCCACCACCGGCGCGCTGCCAAAGCTGATGTTGGGCGTGGTGATCTGGCAGTCGTTGCTCACGGTCAGGGTGACGGTCAGGTTCTGGGTGCCTGAACCGATGTCATGCCCGAGGCAGATGGCGCCAAGGCCGATGCCGGAGCAGTAGTTCCAGCTCCAGACAATCGTGAGGTTTTCCTGGTACAGCCCTGCCGCAACGTTGCTGCCGACCTGAGTGCGCAGGTAAAGCGGCACGGACTTGGGCGTGGTGCCACCGAGCAGGCCGAGCAGGTCGAGGATGCCGTTGCGGGCGAAATCGAACTGCACACCGCGGCTGATCGGGTAGTTGGTGCTGTTATCGGCGTACAGGGTGTAACCGATGACGTCGCCGGTGGGGCCGACCAGGCCGCTGGTGCCCGAGGCGGAGGTGATGGTGGCGTAGAAGTGGTCGGTGGAGGTCAGCAGGCTGAGCAGAGAGCCGGTGCACTGCAGCCCCGCGTTGGTCGACGAAGCCGTCTGCACCGTGGAGCGCACCTGGGTCGAGTTGATCGTCCCGAACGCCGCCGGCAACGTCGCCACGGACGAACACAGGGCCCAGGCGGAGCCCGCAGGCAGCATCAGCAGCGCACAGCATAACCGCTTCATCGGCACACCAGCGGGCCGATCAGCGGGACTGTACCTTGCGTATCGGGCAAATCGAATTCGACCAGGCACTGCCCTCCTCCTTCCAGCATCACCTGCAGGCGGTTGTGCGGCGACAGGTTCTCCAGGTACACCAGCCCGTCCCAACCCACCACGGCCTGGCCGCCGCTGTCCTGATGGATGACCTGGCTGCCCAGCTTCAGCGGCTGCTGGTTGGCATCCACCAGCTCGATGCTCGCCGCCAGCACGCGCTTGAGCGGGAATTCCAGCAGGTAGCCGCTGCCACGGCGCACCGCCACCCGTTGCTCGACCTCGGCGGCCAGCACGTCGGGCGGCAGGTTCATCGGGTCGATCTCGTACTTGCCGCGGTAATAGCCGCTGCTGTACGGCACCAGCAGGTGACCGCTGCGGTCGGTGCGGCCGATTTCCTGGTTCTCGTAGCGCACCGGCACGTCGGCGTAGCCGCTGGTGCTGACCACCACGAAAGCATCGTCGATGCGGTTGGCGGCGTATACGCCGGAATCCATCCACACCAGCGAACCACTGGCATCGGCCCAGCGGGTCATCTCGCCGCTGCTGCCGTACACACCGGCCTGCAACTGCACCGACTGCATACGCCAGGTGACGTCAGCCTGGCGATAGGCATCGCGGTCGCTGCCGCTGGCATAGCCGAGGTTGTAGCCCACGCCACCGCCCACCGGCACGGCGCGGCTGTAGTTGACCCGCTGCAGGCTCTCGCCGTCCTTGCTGCGCTCGGTGCTCACCGCCAGGGTGCTGCCGAAATCGAACGGGATCACCACCTGCGCCTGCACGGCCCAGTTGCTGTCGCCGACCTCGCGGTTGGCCGACAGGTACAGGCTGCTGTTACCCCACAGCGGCTTGCTCCAGCTCAGGTTGATCAGCCGGGTGCGCGTGCCGTCGCCGGCGCGAACATCGAAATAGCCGGCGCCCAGGCTGCCGTACTGGTTGAGGTTGACGCTCAGGGTCACCTGCTCGCTGCGCTGGCTCAGCTGCATGTCGGGAATGTCGACCCGGGTCAGGTCGGCATACTCGCCGTGGCGTTGCAGGCGCTGATAGTTGAAGCCGAAACGCTGGCTGTTGTACTGGTAGCCGAGGGCGACCTGGTGGCCCTTTTCACCTTCGAACTGGCTCTGCGCCAAGGCCGCATTGAGCACGCCGAACGTGCCCACGCGCATATTGGCGCCCAGGCCGCCGAGCAGCAGCGACTCGGCGGTCTCGGCATGGGTTTCCAGGGTGAAGTTGTCGCTGATGCCGTGGCGCAGGCTGGCCGAGGCAACACCGGTACCGTAGCCGAAGTCTTCCACGGCATAGTCGCGGCGCAGGCTACCGGCGGCCACCGAGAAGTCCGACAGGCCTTTTTGCAGCAGGCTGCTGGTGACATAGAACGGCAAGGTGGTGGACACCTGCCGGCCAAGGGCGTCAGTGGTCACGACCACAGCCTCGCCGGCGCCGTTGATGAATGGCACGTTGGTCAGGGTGTACGGGCCTGGCTGCAATTCGGTGGTGCTGGACTTGTAGCCATTGATGAACAGGTCCAGCGAGGTCGGCACTGCCGCTTCGCCCGCAAACGCCGGCAAAGGATAGGTGACCAGGTCTGGGCGCGCGCCAAAGTCACGCGACAGCTGAATGCCACCGACCCGTACCGAGCTGGTCCAGGGCAAGGCCCCGGTAACGAAGTCGCCGGCCTCGTAGGTCAGCAGGCGTTGCTCGTCGGTGAAACGCCAGGTGGTGTCGTAGCGCAGGAAGCCCTGGCGGCTGTCATCCTGCGCGCCATTGAACGACTGGCGCCACTGCCCGGTGGTCGAGAACGTGCCCCAGCTGTCGAACAGGCGCAGCTCGTTCCAGGCCGCCAGGTAGGAACCACCGTCGTCGGTGTCGTTGAGGTACAGGTCGTAGTTGAACAAGGCGCCAAAGCTGCTGCGCGCCTCGCTGGCCGGGTACAGGCCGCGGTCGCCGACCTGCTGGTCCGGCAGCCAGGCCGGTGGCACCTGCAGCAGCAGGCGCTGGTTCTGGCTGTCGTAATCGGCATGCAGGCCTGGCACATCGTCCAGCGCCACCTCACCCTGCGGGTCGCCCGGCAGCTTGACGCCGAGGCTGCGCAGCACGTCATTGTCCAGGTACAGGCGCCCGGCGCGTTGCTGCACCGGCACCAGCTCAGCCCTGGGCATCTGGTTCACCAGCAGGTCCAGGTACAGCGTGGCGTCGGCGATGGCCATGGATTCGCCGGGCGGCGGTGGCAGGTCGTCGGCCAGCGCAAGGCAGGGGCCGAACAAGGTCAGCCCCAGGCACCAGCGGCGCGAAGCCCGCGACAGCCATCTCACACACGGATTCCGACCATTGCCAGGTCCTCCATGGCCCTTGCCCTTCATACGGCGGCGGGCTCATTGCCCCTGCCGGATCGCTTCGGCTGTTTCCTGGCCGTTCACCCTCCCCTTGATCACGCTGCCAGCGTTCGGTGCCACCGGTGCCGGCCAGCGCATGCTGGCGCCGGGCAACACGTAGCCGAGCAGGCCTTCGGCCAAAGGCTTGGCCTGGCCGCCCTGCTGCACCACCACATCGGTCAGGCGCGCATGCAGTGGGCCGGTATTGCGCATTTCCACGTAGGGTTTGCCCTGCACCGTCACCGGGCGCCAGCTCAGCTGCGGCGTGCCGACCCCGGCGGCATTGCGTTTGCCTTCCGGGTCGGCCTTGCCCCACAGCCCCTCGCCGTAGACGAACAGCGGCACGGAATAGCGCATCTGCAGGCGGATCGCCGCCGTGGTGCCCGAACTGCCGGCATCGGTCGGCAGGGGCGAAGGGATTTCATCGATGATGATGCGGTAGGCCTGCTCCTGGCCGGCCGGCGAGCTGCCGGTGCGGGTGAGGCGGATCAGCTGCTTCTGCCCCGGGGGGATGTTGGCCACCGGCGGGCTGCCGATGATCTCGCGCTGGGCCTGGAACTGCTCCTGGTAGTCACCCTGGCGCCAGGCGAACACCCGCACCTGCAGGCTGGCCGGGGCCGAGCCGCGGTTCTCCAGCCACAGCGCGCCAGCCTTCTGGTCGGCCTCCAGCACTGGGTCGATCGGCCAGATCAGCACTGAAGTAGCCGCCCTCGCCGGCAGGCTCGCCAGCAGCAACAAACCGATCACACCCTGCGCCCACTTCGCGCCTACCGCCATGCCACTCTCCTTGGTTTCTTTTTCTTGGGTGCTGATGTGTTCACCAGGTCACCGACACTTGCACCACATCGGTGTAGGTCCCGGCCGGCAAGGTGCCAGGCAACTGGGTACGGCCATACACCGGCAATTTGATGGCCGTGGCGTCGGTGTAGCTCACCGTCACGCTCTGGCCGATGCCCAGGGCCTGGCTGAAGGCCGCGTCCCGGTACAACTGGTAGGCCAGCACTTGCGTGCCGCCTGTGCGCTTGAGGTTGCGCGTGCCGCTGGCGCTGTTCTGGCCGCCGTCCAGGCTCATGCTCAGGGCCACGCCTGGCGTGCACTGGAAGGTCACCGTGGTCCCCCCCAGCGAGGTACTGAGGGTGCTGGTGGCCAGCGCCGACTGGGTGCCGAAATCGAGCACGCCATAGCTGGTCACACCGCCCACCACCAGGCACCCCGCGACGATCTGCGCGCTGACCTGAAAGGTGCTGCTGGTGGCCGCATCCAGAGGCGTGGCCATCAACACGCCGAACGCCGTCAGGCACCCGCCGAGCCAGGCGCGCATGGCTCAGAACGACAACTCGACGGCCACCGTGTCGGTATACGTACCCGCTGGCAGGCCTGCCTTGCCACGCGCCTGGCCGTAAAGGTTGACGGTCTGCGCCACGCCTGTACTGGTTGGCAGGGTGATCGTGCCGTCGACAGCCAGCACCTGGGTTCGCCCTGAATCGGTATAGAAATCGTATGGCACGAAATTGCCGGCACCATCGGCCAGGGCCCGAGTGCCACCGCTCGACTGGCCATCATGGGTCCCGGCGCGCACCTTGATCACCGGCACCGTACCGGCCGAGCACAGGATGCTCATGGCGCCGCCGCCGCCACCCAGCACCTGGGCGTTGGCGGTGGTAAACAGGGCATCGGTGGTACCGAAATTCAGGTTACCGAAGTTCAACCCAGTGGTGCCGCCGGCGCCGTTGACCTGGCAAGCCGAGGTCAGGATCAGGGTCGAGGTGATGTTCCCGGTCACCGTGGCGGCCTGGGCGTGAGCTGCCATGGCCAGGCCGAGGCCGGCGAGCATGCAGCGGGTGAAAGTCGTTCGCATCGGAGTCTCCTTGCGTCGTTTACCAGTCCAGGGTCACTCTCAGGGTGTCGCGGTACAGCCCGGCTGGCAGCGAGCGCGGTTGCGCCACCACTACGCCGTAGATGGGGATCGGGATCTGCTCGGTACTGCTGATGGTGAAGGCGCGGGCCTGGCCGATGCCGTAGCGGCTGTTGCCGCCGGGGTCGACCGCCAGCTGATAGGGGATCGTTTCGCGGCCATTGCTGAGCCGCCGCACCCCATCGTCGCCATTCAGGCCACCATTGATGCGCACATTGAAAGCCCGCACCTCGGGCGTGCAACTGATCTGCAAACTGCCTTCTGCGCCTGCCTCGTCGACCCGGCTGCGCAGCGGCGCGTCCCAGTTCGGGCCACGCTGGCCGAAATCCATCAAGCCAGGGTTGCCCAGGGTAGCGGGCGGCTGGTCGCCACTGTTGATCTGGCAGGCAGCGCTGATCACCAGGCGCGCCTGGATGAAGCCGGTGGTGGTGCCATGCACTGCGCCGCAGGGCAACAGCAGCGGGCCGAGGCTGAGCAACAGGAGCGATGTGCGGTTCATGGCGTGACGTCCTTGTGCATGGCGGCCTCGCTACCAGGTGACGGTGATTTTCAGCAGATCGGCGTACTGCCCTGCCCGCGGCACCCAGGCCAGCTTGTCGATACGGGCGTACAGCGGCAGTACGACCGAACCGCTGTCCGGTACGCGTGCGGCATGGGGCTCACCGACGACCACCGGCTCGCGCCAGGCAGCATCGCGGTACAGGCGATAGGGGATCGGCCTGGCTTTGGCGTCTTTGCTGGCGAGGAAACGCAGTTCGCCAACACCACCGTGCTGGCCACCGTCGACGCGCACCTGATAAGGCGTGTCGGGGTTGCATTCCAGGCGTGGCGGGCGCTTGTTGAGCAATACGCCGCTCAATGGCGCATCCGGGCCGTCCAGCCGGGCGGCACTGCCCAGGTCGATCAGACCCAGGGCCTGGGCGCCCGCGTCACGCGGCTGGGTGACCAGCATGCAGCCACGCTGCACCAGCACCCGTACCTCGACCAGGAAGTCCGCCGCTACGGCACTGCCGCTCAACAACAGGCCAAACAGCGCGGCCAAAAAGCGTTCCGTCACTGGATGTTCCTTGTTCCTCATGTTGTAAATTTGAGCGTAGCAGCAGGTTGCCGAACCGTGATGGCGGGGTGCCATTCTTTTGTGCTAACGACAAAGCGCTAGCGAAACGGCAAGAATTTTCCCAACCCAGGCGAACCCCTGGGCCTCCCATGCCTCCAATGGCCATGGGCCGGTAAAACGGCCATCATTCTGTTACGGTGCACGGCAGCCAACCGCCGGCACCAGACGCATGCGGCACGCATGGAAGACCATCACAGGAGCGTTTCCATTGACGACAGCAGACAACGCGCTCGCCGCAGCCGTGGAGCGCTGCGCCCAGGAGCCGATCCAGATACCCGGCAGCATTCAGCCGCACGGCTTTCTGCTGGTGCTGGATGAATGCGACCTGCGCGTGCTCCAGGCCAGCGAAAACGTCGAACGCTGGTTGGGCGTGCCAGCCCGGGAGCTGATCGGCTGCACCTTCGCCGACGTGGTTAGCGAAAGCTTCGACTTGCGCACCCAGCTCGAACGCCTGCCGGTTGAAGAGGCATTCCCATTTCATATCGGCGACGTGCGCTTGCGCCAGGGCGCTCCCTTCGCCGGCGCCCTGCGCCTGCTGACCCACCGCCACGACCAGGTGCTGATCGCTGAATTCGAGCCCTTGCGCCCGCTGGCCGACATGGCCGACCTGGGCGACTACTACCCATTGGTGCGCGGTTTCGTCGGCAGCCTGCACAACGCCGACAGCCTCGAAGAACTGCTGCAGCAGTGCGTGTTACAGATCAAGCGCGTCACCGGCTTCGGTCGGGTCAAGGCGTACCGCTTCGATGCCGAGGGCAATGGCCAGGTGCTGGCCGAACTCGCCGACGCCGGTTACCCGCACTACCTTGGCCTGTGTTTCCCGGCCTCGGACATCCCGCGCCAGGCCCGCGACCTGTACCGGGTCAACCGCATCCGCGTGATCGAGGATGCCAACTACCAGGCCTCGCCGCTGCTGCCAGCGACCAACCCGCGCACCGGCAAGCCTCTGGACATGAGCTTCGCCGCCCTGCGCAGTGTGTCGCCGGTGCACCTGCAGTACATGCGCAACATGGGTACCCTGGCGTCGATGTCGCTGTCGATCGTGGTCGATGGCCAGCTCTGGGGCCTGATCTCCTGCCATCACGCGCAGCCGCGCACGGTCGAGCTGCGCACCCGCACCGCCTGCGAACTGCTGGCCAGTGTGCTGTCGCTGCAGATCGAAAGTCGCGAGTCGCACGCCAGGACCCGCCAACTGCTGGACCTGCGCCAACATATCGTGCGCATGATCTCGTCGATGGCCGACCACGACAGTGTCAGCGACGGCCTGCGCGACCTGCCCGAGGTGCTGCTGGCGTTCGCCAACGCCAGCGGCGCAGCAGTGATTTCTGCCGAGCGCTGCGACCTGATCGGCCAGACGCCACCAGCCGCACAAGTCACGGCACTGGTGCACTGGCTGACCCGGCGCGGGGATGAGATGGTGTTCCACAG
>Ga0105251_10002286_pt1 | contig 15182 bp, 17 predicted proteins | sample KBSS64metaG_FD_80424 | JGI IMG/M metagenome (GOLD analysis project Ga0105251, IMG submission 80424) | Switchgrass rhizosphere microbial communities from Kellogg Biological Station, Michigan, USA - KBS S6-4 metaG | ecosystem: Host-associated > Plants > Roots > Rhizosphere > Soil | place...
CTCGTGGCATTTCACCGTCTCAAAAGAGGGCGTTAATAACAATGTGTATTCGCGTTCTATGGTTTGGGATGACCATATTCATGACGACATGTTTCGATTCATCGAGCCTTGCAAATGGATAGGTGGTCACCTTCGTAGAAAGTCGGGTATCTTTACCTTAACAACGAACAGGCTGTGGGTTAAGAACTTTGAAGGTGACGTTCGAGAAAGGCTAACAGACTTATACGACTTCTGGAGCGGTCAACCACCTATTACTAGTTACTATAACCCAATACCCTTCCCTTTATACGATAAACCTGAAGATTTTGAAAAAGACTGGCAACTAAAAGAGCTAGCGGAACAGGATTACCGGCTTGGGGCTTTCGAAGAAGGTGACAAGAAGCTTGACTTGATTAGCTCTGAATACTATAAGAATTGGGTGCGCGTGATTAAGGTAGCGGAAATGACGATATCCCACCATCATCTAGGACGTATGTTCAGGCGTGGCATTCATAGCCGTGGAACGAAAAGAGCGATGGAGTATATTGATTCATATACGCTAATACGTGCTGTAAACGACGTGAAGGGCATCTACAGAGTTCAAACCGTTCAGTGGATAGTTAATTACTATTTACGTGCGAAACTCGACAGCAACGAATATAAGACGTTTTTAGAGCTACTACCTGAAGAGTTACGAGAACTGACACTTGTATCTTCCCTGCACCGCGTTAAAGAAGCGATAACAGAAGATGTAATAAAAGGTATTAGCCCTGAATATCTTAAACTGAGCGAAGAGTTCAGAAGCACAGTCGTTAAAACGAAACTGCCACCAACCAAAACGATAGGAGAAGATGAAATGAGAAACCCAATTAACACTGACGTTAAATCCAAGTTACTAGTAGTTGACCCTTATGCTGGTGAGCGTGTAAACCGTAAATATCCTGCCTACATTGCTGAGCTAAAGAAGCGCGGTGAGTTAGATATCTGTTATTTCCCTGTAGAGCCTTTCCATAGAAGAGAGAACAAGCGACATGCTACCCAGCATGCCATGGAAGCTTGTGTGAAATCGTTCGTGCCTATTTCGTTAGAAACAAGACAGGAGATTCCAGCATGGGCTATCGATGCACTATCACGAGATAAGCGAAGCGAAGCAAGAATCCAGATAGCTTCTATGGACGAAAAGAAACAAAAGATCCTTTACCCAACGATGGCTACACCTGAAGAGTTGTTCAATTCGGTTGTGCGTTGCTTCAACGCTGGTATTTATGTAGTTGTAAAGACTGCACCAATTATTCCTCCGATTACGACTCCGCATGATGTATTCCGAGTAGTTGACGCGGTACGAAGTGTTGCGAGCTGTGTAGAAATATGCTTTGCTTCGTTCGATGAATCTGAGTATCCTGACTTAAAGGCTCGTGTGAAAAAAAGCGACGTTGCTTTTGATGACATGTACGAGCTAGCCGAGGGAAGATACTTTGTTCGTCAGTCATATCGACAAGAGTTCATTCGAAAGCTAATGCTGTTCACACAAGGGCAAAAGCTAAAACTGGAAGTTGTAAAAGAATGCTCTATCGAGGACGGAGAGGTTACAGGAGTGTTGCGCTTCGGGGAGTAAATTTCCTCGAAGTTGGTTATATTAGGTAATAACAAAAAGGAGGAATGGTTATGAGTGAATTAGAAGTTGTTCGCGAATCGATTAAGATGGAACGTGTTGACATAATGGAAGCGATTGAAAGCGTAACGGAACTGCCCACTGGGTTAAAGTTAGTAAACGTGCGAGGTACGAATGGCTCAGGTAAATCTACGATCCCGTTACAGATGCTGGCTAATGACCGTGAAGCGTACATGCTTACGTTAGAAGGTAAAGATGTTGCAACAGTTTTTCCTAGCATGGGATGGTTAGCTCTTGGTAAATACCGTAATGCTGCTGGAGGGCTTGATACGATAAGAACAACAGATGATACAAAGCGTATTCTTGAACTTTGTAATCAGCTACCATTTAACATTCTATTCGAGGGGATTTTGTGTAGCACCGTCTATAGTACATATTCCCTGTTGTTACAACATTATGAGAAAGTTAACCCTTTCCGTAAAGCCGGTGTAATGAGTATCGTTAATGAAATGGACGTTGTTAAGGCTCGTGTACTAGCTCGTAACGGTGGTAAAGAAGTTAAGTGGGAACAAATAGAGAGTAAATGGAGAACGGTTAAGAAAAATGTTCAGAAGTTTAAAGATGACGGACTTGCTAGCTGGGAAACGTCGAACCAAGATATCAAGAAGGAAGAAACGCTTGACTGGTTCTTTAAAGAGTTGGAGGTGAACATGGGTGGTTGATAGCAAGGAATACTATGTTTACGTTTACTATCGACTTGATAACTTTGAGCCTTTCTACGTTGGAAAGGGTAAAAATGACAGGTGGAAGCTAACCCGTAAACGAAATCCCTTTTTCCTGAATACCTTGAATAAATACGGTGCGGTTGTTAACTTTGAGTTTGAGAACTTAACTGAGGAAGAAGCGTACAGTGCTGAAGTTTGGTTGATTCACGAACTACGAGACACTCTAGGATATGAATTAACTAACATCACCGATGGCGGTGATTGTGGTCCCACTACAATGAAAGGCGCAAAGCACCATAGAGCGAGGGCTGTTGTATTGACAAACACGGGTGAACTTTTCTTGACCCTAAAAGATGCTGAAGTCAAAGGTGCTGGGCGTGGAAGCATAACACTTTGCTGTAAAAGAGAAACTTCCTTTGCTGGCAGGATGCCAAACGGTGATGCAATGATTTGGAGATACGCTGATGAGTACGACAAAAATGAGAAACACGACTACGGTGTAAGGAAAATACAAGGTTCAAAGAACCACAGGTCACAAAGGATAGTTCTTTTAAACACGGGTGAAGTTTTCGAAACGGTACGTTCAGCAGCTGCTGTTTACCCCATAAATAGGAACAGGATATCTAAATGCTGTATGCGAAAGTGTAGCTATGCTGGAAAGGTAAACGGTACGAAACTTATTTGGAGATATTTTGAGGAGGGCAAAAAATCATGGTTGAAGTTATTCGGAAGTCAATTAAGTTACCAAGAGTAGCACTTGACGAAGAGATTAAAAGATTGACTAAAGAAGCTATAGGAAAGTTTAAGGAGAAAAACCTTAAGTGCATAAACATAAGAGGTTCAAACGGGGCTGGAAAGTCAACTATCCCAATAAGAATGTTGTTTGAAGATAAAAAAGCGTATATCCTGACTGACAAGGGTAAAGACGTAGCAACGGTGCTCCCACAGTTAGGGTATGCACTCCTTGGTACATACCGAAACAAAACTGGGGGAGGTGATACGTCAACGTTCCAAGACAAGGAATATACCAAAGAGATTCTTAAAAAGCTATGGGTAATGCCTTTCCACGTTCTCTTTGAGTCTATGACTATCTCTGCTTCCTTTACGTTTTGGGCACAGGTGTTCGGTGAGTTTTCCTACGACTTAGCTTTTACCAATCGCCAGATAGGGGTAATGAGTATTATAATTCCTTTAGAGGTGAATGAGCAACGTATAAAGAAACGTAATGGTGGTAAAGATATTAACATGAAGTACGTGGCTGGAAAGCTACGAACTGTTACGAACAACGTAGAGAAGTTTACAGCTATCGGTGTAAAAAGCTGGGCTGTTGATAATACTAGTGTAAGTCTTGACGAGGTTTATGACTGGTTCCACGAGCAAGTAAACGAGAACATGGAGGGATTAGGATGAGTTTAGCAGAGTCGAATAACAACCCGTTTGTAAATTATGGTGAAGTACCCGACCACGAGTTTTTACTATCTATGGAAAGAGTTTTACAACCCCACTGGGAAGACAAGTATATTAATCTACCTGATGAGACGGTAAAGCTACGAGTTGACCCAGCTACTGGAAAACCCCTCTGGGAACTTTACTTTGAGAACGCGGTGGAACGCCAAAACATCTGGTGGAAAAGGGTAATGGAGAACCAACCTGCCCCTTGGACTGATCACCCAGTGATGAGTCAGTATCACATGACTAATACGGATCGCCGTGACGACCGTGTGACGATTTTCTATATTAAGAACCTCCTTCCCCACCTAAAAGATAACTATGAATCTAAAAAGTACCTTTTGTTGAACACATTCATTTATCGCCTGTTCTGTCGTATTGAGACTTGGGAAGTCATTGGTTATCTTCATCCTGAAACGTTCGAAGATGACTGGGCAAGAGCAAAAGATAATCTACGAGAGAGACGCGAGCAGGAGTTTCCACTTTTTACAGCTGCTTACTATGTTAACGACTTGAAGGTTGCTAACCCTGACCCAGCTACGAATAAGAACAAGTTGGAGAATGCTATCTGCTTAATTCAGTGGATTAAAGACCACCTTGATGAGCTTTGCGACTTTGTTTTCAATCCTGAAAACAACATGGAATCAGTTGTGGAGTACCTAACTTGCATTCCTGGCATCGGCTTATTTAACTCTTACGAAGCTTGCTTGGACTTGGGTATCGTTGAAGAGTATACAGGAATACCTTATGTCCACTTTACGCCTGACCACTTTCCGAATGTAGGTCCTGGTTGCAAACGTGGTATCGACTACATCTTCGAGGAAAAGGGAAATATGAGCTACCTCGACATCGTTTATTTCATTGCTAGTGTTTACCGACACGAATTTAAACGTTTAGGGCTTGATTATAAGTATAATCCTAACCGTGAACAGCACCTTGACCTAAGAGTATGGGAAGGTTGGGCATGTGAATCATCGAAAATTTTTAACTATTGGGCTTTTGAGAATGGCTATGACTTCGCTAAGGGAAAGCGACCTAAAAAGAAAATGAAGCTTCAAACCGACGATGTGAACTGGTTAAAAGAGTAAACCCTCTACACCTCTATATTTTTATATGGAGGTGTTTATCATGGCATACGAAAAATATATTCCGCAACTGGGAAACCTGTTTTATTTACATCCTGAGCATATTAACGAAAAGGGTGGAGCTGAAAAGTATCTGCCAGCGTTGGGTAAAGAATTACAAATCTCTTTCGCATCAGTTGACGAGCGTGGCGGTGCAGAGAAGTACATTCCCGGTTTGGGCACAGCATTCTTTGTCCACCCAGACCATGTAGAGCCGGCTCCTGTTGAACCAGAGCCAGAACCAGAAGAGCCACCAGCTGAAGGATAATTTAATAGAAAACGTTGACAGCAGGGAGTAAATTCCTGCTGTTTTTCTTTTATTAGGTGTACTTAATAAAGGAGGAATACTTAATGACTTTTGTTTTTAAGGGTGAAAACCCTTCCCAGACCTATATGAACTATACGCTAGCTATTCACAAACATGGGGATATTCTAGCTCCTAGAGGTAAAGAGATTAAAGAGCTACGCCCTGCTGTTATTGAACATAAAAACCCTTATGACCGTGTTACCTTTCTAAGAGGTAGAAAAACAAATCCGTTCTTCTTTCTTTCAGAAGCTTTCTGGATTCTTCTTGGACGTTCCGATGTTGCTTGGCTTGACTTGTACAATTCTAACATGAAAAACTTTTCTGATGACGGTATTTATTTTAATGCTGCATATGGTGAGAGAATGCGTGCTTGGGGACTTAACCGTGCATCTGGCGAAGTCTTTAACCCCATTGACCAGTTACACGATGCTTTCTTAAAATTACAGGCTGATGAGGATACCAGACAGGCGTTCGTAACAATCGGAGATCCGCGCTATGATAATTCTGAATACACCCTTTCAGGTGGAAAAGACATTGCTTGTAACCGTGAGATTCACTTTAAGATCCGAAAAGGAAAACTTGACGCGACAGTTTTCACACGCTCCACAGATGGTGACTTTGGACACCCGACTAACTACGTTCAGTTTTCTACGATTCAAGAGTATATGGCTAGTATGCTTGGTATCAAGGTTGGAACTTTCAGACATATTTCAGACTCACTCCACGCCTACTTAAAAGACTATGGGTATGAAGTTGCTGATAAGTTTCTCGCTGAATATGGTATTGATAAGCATAAGCTTTCTTCTGAGTCAGAAGAGGAAACTCCAACCGTTGAACATTTTGAGTTCGAAAACGAACCACGTATGGAAGTGCTAGGCTTTGAAGAAGGTGAATCGCTGTTACGCCAGTTAGAATACCTTGTCGAGTCTCTTATTCACGTTAACGATAACATCGTAAATACAGAGATTGCGTATAATACGATGAACATTATTAAAGGTAGCCCTGACCCGTACTTCCGTATGACGCTTTACGCTATGATGGCTTATCGTGCTCACAAGCTAGGTAACGCTGAAGTCATGGTGGAAGCTCTACGACTAATGGCTGACGGGCAGTGGAAGCTCTCTTGCTTATTCTTCCTTTATAATAAGTATAAAGGTATCGAAGAGTTTGAAGATTTATACAGCCACTATACAGACGCTCAAAAGGCGTACATCGAAGGTAAATAAGTTGCGAGGGGTAAACTGCCCCTCTTACTATAAAACGCTCTGGAGGTAAACGATATGCTCTATGTTTTGATTATGTCTAGCTATCTACTTATTGGTTGTATTAACGGTATGTGGCTAATTCGAAAGCTTAAGATACTCGGAAGAAAGCTTAAGAACAACGAAGAGTTGACCAAAAAGGAGAAAGATTCTAAAGAGGGGTATGAAAAGGCTATGGAATTCTTGAATGACAACTCTGAGCTTCTTTATACGGCTACTATTTTAATCACGATGGTGTTCTGGTTACCAGCACTAGTTAAGAATGGCTTTAAACTACTATTTGGAGGTAAATGATATGGGTAAAACGAAACAAACGATTACAGGTGATTTGATTCTTGGTGTGGACTTCGACGGTAACATAACGACTGAACCGGATATGGGTAAAAAGTTGGTGTTACAGCCGAATTGTAAAGATGTTCTGTTGAGTTGGTATGAAAAGGGCTATACGCTCGTATTATGGACATGTAGAACAGGTCCGAGCTTAGATGAAGCATTAAGCTTTCTATTAGAGAACGACTTGTTCAGTATATTTACGAGTATTAACGACCAAGTTCCGTTGGTTGTGACAAAGTACCACCCACACGTAGCTCGTAAGTTAGGGGCTGACATTTACTTCGACGATAAAAACGCGATGACGACTGTGAACTGGTTAGATTATGCGGCATTCGTTGAAGACAAAATTAAACTGGAAGGTTGGGTTATTGATGGAGCGACAACAGAAGGTGCATACTAATGAAGATTGGATTAAGTTTAAGAAAGAGATTCACGACAAGCTACACGATATGCTTGATCCGCAGTTAGTCGCTGACATTACGGTTGATGAGCTTGTAGAGGTCTATGCTAAGTTACCTTACGTGCATCCTGAAATGGAGCTTAGAGAAGACAACCTTCTTATGACGACTGTATTTGTTTACCTTTCTGAAATCCAGTATAAGAAAGAGGGAACATATGGACGCAGTTTTTGTAAGAGGGGTGAAATGGACATCTTCTTTAATATGGCTCGTAAGTTTGACCGATTAGAGAATATGATGTTGCACGATAAGAAAGATGAAGTTGGTGAAGGTAAGACGGACACTGTGGGTGACGAAGCGAACTATGGTATGCTTTGGATGACTTACATTCTTCGTGAGAAACCTGAGTTATTTAAAAACTGGTTGAAAAATAATTTCTGACAGCTGGGGGTAAATTGCTGTTTACTCCCTTTTATTAGGTTGTAAGCTCGATAAGGGCTAACATATAAAACTATAATCCTTTGGAGGTAACAAGAAATGAATAAAGAAGATATCGTAAAGTACATGGCAGACAACTCAGACAAAGCGTTAACACAAAAGGAAGCAAGCCTAGCAGTAGACTTATTCCGTGACGCAATTAAATCAGGCTTAACAGCTGGCGATGATATTAACCTAGTTGACTTCTTCACTTTAAAGCCTAACGGACGTCCAGCTCGTAAAGGACGCAACCCTCAAACTGGTGAAGAAATTCAAATTCCAGCTTCTGTGAACCTGAAGTTTAAACCAGCTAAGAAACTTGCTGCAACGGTGTCGGAGTTAAATCCAGAAGATTACATGAAAAAGAAATAAGCTAGTTTACTTATCCAAAAAATAATCGAGTTCTTTCGTACAGTTGACAATATGATGATATGCTAATTATTTCGTTCAGGTTAGGGCTGGGGCTTATTGCTACGGCTCTTTCTTGTTCAACGGAGTAAATTATGCCTTTCCCGCCTTTAATTAAGTAGGAGGTTGATTAAATGAATTGTGATAAATGCGACATTTCCAAAACGTGCGTGCCCTGCTTGATGGGTACAGGTAGAAAGTCGGCTAAGATTATGTTTGTAGCTGATAATCCCACTGACTTTGAGAGTGACGACGGTCTGTGGATGAATGGTAAGGCTGGAAACCTTTTCCGTGACCTCCTGAGTCAAATAGGGCTTGACGTAGACAAAGATTGCTACTTTACAGGGGCTATTAAGTGCCCGACCCCTTCAGACGATAAGGGCGTGCAAAGACAGCCTTCAAGAGACGAAATTGCGAACTGTAGTCCGTATCTGGAAGCTGAGATTAAAATAGTAAACCCTGAAATTATCGTTCCGATGGGTAACGTGGCTCTTAAGAAGATTATGAACAAAACAGGTATTACGAAGTTCCGTGGTAAAGCGATTAAGCAGGATGACCGCATTATCTTCCCGATGGTACACCCTACGACAATCTTCCGACAGCCGGTACACGCGAAGAACTTCACAACCGACTTAGGAAACCTTGGTAAGCTTATTAAAGAGGGTGACGCTTTCCTAGAGAAGAAAGAGGTTGACTACAGATATCTTGAAACGTTAGATGAAGCACTAGCCGAGATTGAAAGGCTTAATACAGAAGCTGACTCTGACATCATCGTATTTGACTTAGAGACCACTGGACTTGACCCTTTCCGTGATGATTCTAAGATTGTCTGTATCTCGTTAACCGATAAGACACACTATGGTGTTACGATACCTTTGGAGCATCGACAGTTTGAGTGGACTGGTGACCAGCTTAACGAGCTAGTTGCTGGTATCCGTAACTTGATGGAGAATCCGAAGGTTAAAAAGATGGGACATAACGGTAAGTTCGATACGAAGTGGCTGAAAGCTATTTATAATATTGATACCCAAGGATATGCGTTCGACCCGATGGTTGCCCATTATATCACTGTTAGTGAGGAGCGTGGTGGTCACGGGCTTAAAGAGTTAGCGTGGGAGCTCACCGATATGGGTGGCTATGATAACGCGTTGGACGACTATAAGAAAGAAAACGGGATCGTGGGTAACTACGATATGATTGACTGGGAAATACTCCGAGAGTATGCTGCTGCTGACGTAGACTGTACAATGCGTTTATACGAAGTCTTTAATCCGAAGATAGACGAACACGAGAAGTGGCCATCCTTATTCGAGCTTTATATGGAGTCTTCAGAAGCCTTACGAGATTTAGAGGTTAACGGTATAAAGCTGGATAGAGAGCGTGCTGAAGAGTTCCAAGGGCTTTATCTAAAGAAGATAGCGCAAATTGAGGATAAACTTCGTATGTTCCCTGAGATTGTCCAGATAGAACGCGAAAAGCAAGATATGTTCGAACGTCGTAAGCTAGAAATGAAGAAACCAAAAGAAGACCGTGACCCAGAGATACTGAAGTGGGACAAGTTTAAAAACTTTAAGTTTAGCTTTAGTTCACCGAACCAGTTGCGAGAGCTTCTATTTGAGAAGCTAGGGTTGGACACTCCATTCCTGACAGATAAAGGTAAGCTTAAATCTAAGAATCAACTAACGATTCAAGATTACTCAACGGGTAAAGAAACATTAGCATATCTGGAAGACAAACATCCTATCGCGAACTTAATGAGTGAGTGGCGTAAATTAGAGAAAGTTTATGGGACGTATATAGCTCCTGCGGTTGAATGGATAGGTAACGATGGACTTGTACACCCTAGCTTTAACTTAACGGGCACAGTAACCTCCCGTTTGAGTTCTGAGAAGCCGAACGCGCAGAACTTCCCTCGAAAAACGAATGACCCACGTGAGTTCTCTTATCACTATGGTCCGAAAAAGTTGTTTATTAGTCGGTTTGGTGCTGACGGTGTAATCGTACAGTTTGACTATTCTCAATTAGAACTTCGTGTGGCTGCCATCTTCTCTGGTGACCCTAACCTTATCCAAGCGTATAAAGATGGAAAAGACATTCATAGATACGTTGCATCTAAGGTTCACGGTATTCCTGAGTCAGAAGTAACAGATGACCAGCGTACAGCTGCAAAAGCCGTCGGATTTGGGTTGCTCTACGGAAAAGGAGCGCGATCCCTAGCTCAAGATATGGGTGTGTCTCTTGAAGAAGCTGAAGACTTCATCGCGAAATACTTCGAAGAGTTCCAAGGTGTTAGAAACTGGATTAATGGAACAAAGAAACAAGTTAAAGAACAGAAGTATGTTGAGACATTAGCCGGTTTCCGTCGTAGACTCCCAGGAGTTGACTCAAACGACAGAGGTATTCAAGCCGATTCCTTTAGGCAGGGTGTCAATTCACCAATCCAAGGGACGGGATCGTCGATGACGCTTAAATCTATTGTTATGATTAACAAGATGTTCAGAAAATTTAACTTAAAGTCTTGTCTAGCTATCACGGTTCACGATAGTATCGTGGCTGACGTTTACGTACCTGAGTTGAAGAAGGTCTACAAGATTATGAAACACGTAATGGAGCATTTGCCTTTTGACTGGATAACTGTACCGATTGTTTCTGATGCTGAGGTTGGTAGGGACTATGGTTCTCTAGTGGGCATTGATGACATCGAAGAGGTGCTTGCTGAGGGTGTGTTTGAGTATATCGATAGAAAAGTAGCAGAGAAGAAAAAGAAAGATTACGAAAAAGCCGGAATACCTCTGTTGGCTACGGAGTAAAAAGTTGTTGACTCTCCTTATATTAGTGTATATAAATCGAAAATACATAAATATAAGGAGAGGTTTATCATGTTTACTACGAAAGAGCTACGAGAGCTTAGAAAGAAACGCGATGCGTTCATTATGAAAAACACAGAGCAGGGCATCGAGGTTAAGTGTACTGCAAAGTTTATCCGTTTCTGGGAGGAACGAGGGTTTGAAGTTTTATCCAAACAAAAAGTTCGACTAATTAGTTGACAACCCAGAGTAAAAAGTTGAAACCGCGCTTTTATTAGGTGTAAGTTAAGAAAGGGGCTTTGCGAAAATGATTATTGAGTTAGGCGATTTAAACCTCCTGGACGTTACGCTTAAGCTTGCTAACGGTGAAACAAAAACGTTTAATATCCGTGAAGAGCTAGAGATTGAAGAAGGTAACTTGACTGAGCACTTTATGAAACAACCAGGAAAGTATGCTTGGTGGAGTGCGGTTACTGAACGTCTTAAGCTACAACGAGATTACGCTGAAGCTGAACTCGAAAAGGAAGAAGCGAGAGCTGACAAGCGTGTTCGTGCTTCTCTTAAAGATGAAGGCATCAAGATAACTGAAGCGATGGTTAAAGGTCAGATTAAGTTAGATCCTGTTTATGATGAAAAGTTAGCTAGCTATAATACGGCTAATAAGAACGCTTCAACTATGGAAAAGGTGGTAAAGGCTTTTGAACATCGGAAAGAAATGCTTATTAGCGTTGGTGCTCATATCCGTGACGGTAATGGCAACTCTGGCGAAGTTCGTACTAAAGATACTTCAAAAGGTAGTCAGAGCGTAGCTGACGACTTAAAAGCGAGAGCAAAGATGATTACGCAACGAGAAAATTAAACAAGTTAATAACAGCTGTACTCGTTTTCTGCGGTGTCTAGGTCAGATGAGGGTAGGTTGCCCTCCCCTACAACCGACAAGTCCGGAAAACTTCCTCGTCTGACGCAGACACCGTAGAATGCGGTGTCCTGTATAAACCTGATAAAAACTTGACAAACACTGGAGGAATTAGAAGATGGCTGGATTAGATATTGAAGCTTTAAAACGTAAAATGCAAGAGGTAAAAGACAAACAAAGTGGTGGCGGACGTGCTGACTTTTGGAAGCCGAAAGATGGACGAAACGTTATCCGTATTTTACCTGCTGCTGAGGGCAAAGAATTTTATTCTGAAGCAAAGGTACGCTATAACGTGGGACCTGACAGTAAAATGGTAACGATCCCGTTGGATAGCTCACCTGCTAACTGCCCAATTCACGAATACGTTGATAAGCTTTGGAAAACGAAGGATCCTGATGATGAGAAGTTAGCGAAGCGTATGAAAGCTTCTAACCGTTATTACTTTAACATTATTGACCGTTCTATCGAAGAAGGTCAAGAAGGATATGGTGAAGTATTAGCTTATGGTTGTGGCTCTACTATCTTTACTGACATTCTTGGAATTATCGTCGATCCTGACTATGGTGATATCACTGACCCAGAAGAGGGCTATGATATTATCATCACTAAATCCGGTAAAAAGCTGGACACAGAGTACAAAACAAATGCCCGTCCGAAGCAGACTCCGATTGGTATTCCTGATTGGAAAGAAAAGCTGAATGACTTGGAAAAACTGGCCACTCCTCGCGATTACGCGAAGCGTTTAGCTATCTTAACAGGCGATAACACTTCTGACGATGATAGCTCAGACGATTCAAAAGGCACTGTAGCTTCTTCTACTGAACCAAAAGGCGAAGAGAAGAAAGCAGAGAAAAAGCCTGCTGAAGAGAAGCCTGTAAGCTCTGAGAGCACAGGTGGTAAGTCTGAAGATGAAATCGAAGCTGAAATTGCCGCGATGTTAAACGACTAATACTTGAAGAAGAGGTGACGATCCTGTCACCTCTTTATTTACATGCTAAAAATGGAGGTCTGTGAAGATGGGAAGTAAACGTAAAAAAGACAAAGAAGAATCAAACGTAATTTTATCTGAGGAAGAATTTCTTGCTGATTTAACAGTTGACATAAATAAAGAGTTTGGTGACGAAGGAACCATGATACTTGGTGGTAGCGAAACGGGTGATGTTAAGCACTGGGTTAGCTCTGGCCACCCTTTCATTGATGCTGTATTGGGTAAGGGGCTTCCTTTTGGACGCATCGTGGAAGTTTACGGTCCTGAATCTAATGGTAAGACGACTTTAGCCATTTCAGTTATTGCGCAATCACAGAAGATGGGGGCAACAACTATATTCCTTGATACTGAGCATGCACTATCGAAACAAAGAGCACAAGATATTGGTGTTGACCTTAAAAAGCTTCTTTATGCGCAACCAGGAACGATGGAAGACGTTTTTGACTACGTTGAAAAAATTATAGAAAAAATTAAAAAACGTGACCCTGAACGGTTGGTTACTATTGTTTGGGATAGTGTAGCTGCAACCCCTACGCGTTCTGAAGTTGAAGGTGATTATGGAGACCACAACGTTGGTATCCACGGTAGAATTATGTCACAGGGTTTCCGAAAGATTACGAAGCTTATTAACTCTTCAAACGTTCTTTTCATCTGCATAAACCAAGTACGTGACAAGATTGGTGTTATGTTTGGTGACAAGTCGTCAACTCCTGGTGGGCGTGCTTTAAAATTCTATGCTTCGCAACGTATCGAAGTAAAAAGAATAGGTAACTTAAAAGAAGGTGATGATGTAGTTGGAATCAAGTGTAAACTAACTGCGAAAAAGAACAAAGTTGCCCCTCCTTTTGGTGAAGCAGAGTTTGCGATTTTGTTCGCTAGTGACGTAGCTGGCATTGACCAATATAACTCTGTACTCGAAGAGAGCTTTAAGGCAGGATTGCTTGGTGATTCAAAAGGTTACATGTTGTACAAAGGTAAAAACTACCGAAAGAAAGAGCTTGCTAAGTATTTCCGTGAAAACCCTGATGAGTGGGCAACGATGGTTGACACTTATATGTCAACCCAGTGAGGTCAACGATGGAAGCTGAAATCAAAACTTTTGATGAGAAACAAAAGGTTGATGTAAGAGCGTTACCCATACAGTATAAGTTAGGTGGCGACAGTGGTGACTGTTGGGTTTGTGTGAGTCACGCATCGTACAAAGGTCACTACCCACTCATAAAGCGAAGAATACACGGAAGAAGACTACACACGTCACTTATAAGATACATTATGGAAGTTACTCTTGAGAGACGAATTGAAGAGGGTAAAGTTATTATGCACTCTTGCGATAACAAATTGTGTATAAACCCAGAACACCTCTCTGAAGGCACTCCAAAAGAGAACTCTGAAGATATGGTATCAAAAGGTAGAACTAACACTCCTAGAGAGTTTAGACTGCCTCAAACGAAGCTTTCTAACGAACAGGTTAGAGAGATAAGGAAACTTAGTAAAGAAGGTTTGAGCAACAGGGAGTTAGCTGAAAAGTACAAGGTTAGTATTGGTCACATTCAAGATATTGTAACCCTTAAGAAAAGAAAGAATGCCTGAGCTATGATGCTCAGGTTTTTCTTTGACAAAAATCAGGAAAAGTTGTTGAAATCATATGTTATTCATAGTATGATTAACTTGTAAGATAAATCGGAGAAGAAAAAGGAGACGATGGAAATGACAAACTTAAAGTATACGGTTAAAAATACGGTAACAGGTGAAACGGCTAGCTGGGAAGGTGAAGCGAAAAACGCTCATAGAACTCTTCGTAAAGAGCTTAGAACGAATAAATCAATCTTTGACGGTAACGCGGTGGACGTTGTAATCTTAATTGAGAGTGATGATGCAGAGCTAAAATCAAAATACTTTATAAAAGGCATGCAGTACCTTGGTAAACTGGCTAACGGTAACGTAAACGCGAGTATTAGCAAACCGAAAGCCGAAAAGAAAACTCCTGCTAAGAAAGAAAGCGCGAAGCTAACAGAAGGCATGATGAAACGAATCAAAGAAGCTCACGAAGATGGTAGACTAACAGTATTAGAAGCGAACTTCATGAACTACCTGATGACGGATGGCTACTACGCTGAATATACATTCTCTGACGTAACAGTTTCTGACGTAGCGACAGCGTTGAATATGGATAAGAAATCTGTGAAGGGCGTTCTTGGTAGTTTAGTAAAGAAAGAGTATCTGTACACTGACACTATTAATAATAACGACTACGACATTATCTATGCTACTGATGCTGGCTACGAGTTAAGTGACGAATACGAAACAAACTGGAAACCTCAAATGTACTAAGCGCCTGATGGCGCTTTTATTTTTGCCAACTCTGCAAAGGGTTGGCTTTTCATACACATTCTTTTC
>Ga0105251_10002287_pt1 | contig 15180 bp, 15 predicted proteins | sample KBSS64metaG_FD_80424 | JGI IMG/M metagenome (GOLD analysis project Ga0105251, IMG submission 80424) | Switchgrass rhizosphere microbial communities from Kellogg Biological Station, Michigan, USA - KBS S6-4 metaG | ecosystem: Host-associated > Plants > Roots > Rhizosphere > Soil | place...
CGGTTGAATCGCTGTGCGACGCCGCGCTGGCGGGCGATCAGCTGGCCCGGGACATCATCCTCGGCGTTGGCCACAGCGTGGGGCGCATTCTGGCGATCATGGTCAACCTGTTCAACCCGGAGAAAATCCTGGTGGGTTCACCGCTGAACCGCGCGGCGGAAATTCTGCACCCGGCCATCGCCTCCTGCATTCGTCAGCAGTCGCTGCCGGCCTACAGCGAGCAGCTGCAGGTCGAGCCTACCCAGTTCTTCAATCAGGGCACTATGCCCGGCGCGGCGCTGGTCAAAGAAGCGCTGTACAACGGTTCGCTGTTGGTGCAGCTGTTACAGGGCTAACATCAGAACTTCTTATTAATTAACGACAAAAGATTGAGCTATCTCAAGCCCCGCACCGGCCGCATCCCCTAGAATTTTCCCGTTCGACTTCCTCGCCGCAGCATTTGGCGACACTTTGGTTAACGGAGCATTCCGGGGCATTACAGTCATGTTAAAGCGTTTATTTGTTACAGGAACGGATACCGACGTCGGTAAAACCGTCGTTTCCCGCGCGTTGTTGCAGGCCTTGGCGGCGAATGGCCGCTCGGTGGCCGGCTATAAGCCGATCGCCGCACGCTGCCAGGAAACCAGCGAAGGCATTCGCAATAAAGACGCTTTGGTTTTGCAGGCATCCTCGACCTTGCCGCTGTCATACGGCGAAATCAATCCCATTACCTGCCTGGACGAGGTGTTTCACGCTCACGCCACCGACGACATTAACTACGGGTTGATGAGCAGCGGGCTGCGCGATTTGTCCGCCAAGGCGGATACGGTGGTGGTGGAGGGCAGCGGCGGTTGGCGGGTGCTGATGAACGATTTGCGCCCTTACGCCGAATGGGTGGTGCAGGAGCAGCTGCCGGTGGTGCTGGTGGTGGGCATCAAGCTGGGCTGCGTCAGCCATGCATTGCTGACCGCTCAGTCGATCATCAACGACGGCCTGCCGCTGATCGGTTGGGTAGCCAACCGCATCAATCCGGGGTTGGCGCACTACGCCGAAACTATCGCCGCGTTGCAGCAGCGCATTCCCGCGCCGCTGCTGGGGGAGATCCCCTATTTGCCGCGCGCCGAGCAGCGCGAGCTGGCGCACTACCTCGACATCTCCACGCTGCTCACCCCTCAGGCGTTGTGATAAACCGAGACCGGCCGCAGCCCGCGCGAAACCGTCGTGGCTATCACGCAGGCCAGCAGGATGCCGGGTAACAGGCTGTACTCGCCGGTCATCTCGAAGACCATCAGCGCCGCCATGATCGGCGCATGGGTGGTAGCGGCCAACAGGGTCGCCATGCCGGTCAGCGCCAACAGCAGCGGCACCGCCGCCCCCAGTTCCGGCCAGAAACCGAACAGTTGGCCTAGCACCGAGCCGAGCGCGGCGCCGACAAACAGCGTTGGGGTAAACACGCCGCCGGGCGCGCCGGAACCGCTGCTGGCGAGGATCGCCAACAGTTTGCACAGCAGAATGGCGCCCAGCAGCAACACGCCGGGCGGTGCGGTGAGCAGCGACTGCACCACGCTGTAGCCATTGCCCCACACCTCGGGGAACAGCAAGGAAAGCAAACCGACGATCAATCCGCCCAGCGCCAGCTGCAACGGCGGCTTCAGCCGCAGCGAGCGGAATGCGCGGCCGGTGGCGGACATCGCCCACAGGAACAGCGGGCCGCAGGCGCCGGCCACTACGCCCATCAGCGCCATCAGCGCATATTGCACCGGCAAGGGGGCGGGCAAAGGCGCCGCCAGATACAGCGGTGCCTGGCCGCCGTTGAGCAGGTTAGTCATCAGCAACGCGCTGACGGCGGCGATCACCACCGGGCCGAGCGAGGCCAGCATCAGGGTGCCGAACAGGATCTCGGCGATAAACAGGCTGCCCGCCAGCGGGGCGTGATAGGCGCTGGCCATACCGGCGGCGGCGGCGCAGGCGACCCACAGCTTCCACTCTTTTTCCTGGGTAAAACGCTGGGCGAATACCGAGCCCACCAGCGCCGCCAGCAGGATCATCGCGCCTTCGCGGCCGATGGCGCTGCCGCTCGACACCACCAGCAGCGACGCCAGGCACTTCACCAGGCTGGCGTTGATGTCCAGCTTGCCGTTGCCGGTTTCGATCGCTTCCATATAGTCGGTGGGTGCCGACGGCCGCTGCTGCCGGTAGCGTTGGTAGATAAACAGCAGCAGACCGGCCGCCAGGCCGCCAATGCCGGGGTCAGCGCACGCCGCCAGCCGGGCAGCGCGGCGGCGGCGGCCACCAGGCTGCCGTCTGCGTTGCCGAGCAGCAGCCACTCCAGGCCAATCATCGAACGGTGGAACAGCCAAACGGCAAATGCGGCGGCAATGCCGAGAAACACGGCGATAAACAGGCTGCGCAGCAGGGCGCGATAGTGGTGCAGGTGGACCAATCTTTTCATGCGTCGGCAAAATTTGGTGAAAAATGAAAGGGTCGGCGAACATTGTGCTTGGCGGCCCGGCCGAAGGCCAGCGAATCTTTGCGCGATGGCGGGATTGCGGGGGCGGCGGGCGCCCCCGGCGGCGTTATTGCGGGTTCAACGCCCGGCGCGTGCGGCCGGAGCTGAGGTAGTCGGCGATGTAATCCTGCGAGATTTCGCCGCTGTAGCGGCCTTCTTCATCGACGATAGGCATCCACGAGGTGTTGTGCTCATACAGCTTCGACAGCACCACGCGCAGGTTTTCTTCCGCCCGGGCGGAGACGCGGAAGCGGTGCAGGCTGTCGGCGCAGATCCCCTGAGCGCCGCGCGCTTCACGGCGTTTGACGTACCCCAGCGGCCTGCCGTCCTCGTCGACCACCGTCACCGAGCGGGCGTCGAGGTCGTCCATCAGCCCGAAGGCCTGCGCCAGCGGGGTCTCTTTGCGCACCGTCACGGTTTCCTGTTGGTCGGCCACGTCGCCGGCCTGCACCAGCAGCAGGCGTTTTAGCGTACGATCCTGGCCGACGAAGGACGCGACGAATTCGTCTGCCGGCCGCGCCAACAGCTCGTCGGCGCTGGCGTTTTGCACGATTTTCCCCTGACGGAACACCGCGATGCGGTCGCCCAGCTTCAGCGCTTCGTCAATATCGTGGCTGACCAGCATCACGGTTTTCTTCAGCTGGCGTTGCATATCAAGAAACTCATTCTGGATGGTCTCGCGGTTGATCGGGTCTACCGCGCCGAAGGGTTCGTCCATCAGCAGCACCGGCGGATCGGCCGCCAGAGCGCGGATCACCCCGATGCGCTGCTGCTGCCCGCCGGACATTTCCTTCGGGTAGCGGTGCAGGAAACGTTGCGGATCCAGCGCCACCATGCTCATCAGCTCTTCGGCCCGCGTGCGGCAGCGTTTTTTGTCCCAGCCGAGCATGCGCGGCACCACGGTGATGTTCTCCTCGATGGTCATGTTGGGAAACAGGCCGATCTGTTGGATGACATAGCCGATTTTGCGCCGCAGGCTGACGGTATCCAGCCCGCTGGTGTCTTCGCCGTTGATCAGAATGGTGCCGCTGCTGGGAGCGATCAGCCGGTTGATCATTTTCAGCGTGGTGGTTTTGCCGCAGCCGGAAGGGCCGAGCAGCACGCAGATTTCGCCTTCCGGCACCTCCAGGCTGACGTTGTCGACGGCGTTAAAGGTTTTACCGTTCTTTTGGGCAAACTGTTTGGTCAGATTTTCCAACTTAATCATTATCGAATCCCCTTTGGCGTAAGCGCAATTTGCAAGCGGTGCAGCAACCAGTCGAGCGCGATCGCCAGCAGGCTGATCATCACCGCGCCGGTAATCAGCTGGCGGATATCGCTGCTGCTGATGCCGTTGAGCAACAGCAGGCCGAGGCCACCGGCGCCGATCACCGCGGCGATCGCCATCACGCCGATGTTCATCACCACGGCGGTGCGGATGCCGCCGAAAATCACCGGCAGCGCCACCGGAATTTCCACCCAGCGCAGGCGCTGCCAGAAGGTCATGCCGATGCCGCGGCCGGCTTCGCGCAGGCCGCCCGGCAGGTTGTCCAGCGCAGTATGGGTATTGCGTACGATCGGCAACAGTGAATACAGAAATACCGCGGTGATCGCCGGCACAGAGCCGATGCCGTGGCCGACCAGCGAAAACAGCGGGATCATCAACCCGAACAGGGCGATGGAGGGAATGGTCAGCACGATGGTGGCCAGGCTCAGCACCGGCGCGGCCAGCCACTTGTGGCGAACGATCAGGATACCGAGCGGCACGCCGATCAGGATAGCCAGGCCGACGGCGACGCCGACCAGCATCAGGTGTTCCAGCGTCAGCCCCGCGACGTAAGCCCAGTTTTGCCAGGCGTAGATTAAGGTGTCCATCATGCCTCCTAGATCAGGCCGCGCTGCTTCAGGAACGCATCGGCGACCTGTTGCGGCGTCTGATATTCGATATCGACTTTGGCGTTGAGCTCGGTAATTACCTGATTATTGAACTGTTTGGACAGTGTGTTCAGCGCCTGCTCAAGCCCCGGGGTATTTTTCAGCACCTCCGCGCGCACCACCGGGGTGACCGCATAGCTGGGGAAGTAGCCCTTGTCGTCTTCCAGCACTTGCAGATCGAACCCTTTTACCCGGCCGTCGGTGGTGTACACCAGCCCGGCGTCGACGAAGCCGTCGCGAATGGCGTTGTACACCAGCCCCGGGTCCATTTGGCGGATCTGCGGGCGATCCAGCGGCATGTTATACAGCTGCTGCAGCGGTTTCAGGCCGTCGGAGCGGCCGGCGAACTCCAGATCCAACCCGAGCATCCAGTTATGTTTGGGGTCGGTTTTGCGCACCTGCTCGATTTTCGCCACCAGTTGCGAAACGGTGCTGATGTGCTCTTGTTCGGCGCGTTTGCGCTGCATGGCGAAGGCATAGGTGTTGTTCATGTCCGCCGGCTGCAGCCACACCAGGCCGAGTTTGGCGTCGAGCTCTTTCACCTTGTCGTAGGTTTCCTGCGGCGTCATGCGCTGATTGATGTGGTTGAAGATGATCAATGAGGTGCCGGTGTATTCCCAGGTCATGTCGATCTGCTTGTTAATCATCGCATTGCGGGTGATTACCGTCGCCAGGTTGGTTTTCGGCTGTACCTGAAAGCCCTTGGCCTGCAGATATTGCACGGTGATGGCCGACAAAATGCGCTGCTCGGTAAAGTTCTTGCTGGCCAGGGTTAACGGCGCGGCCCAGCTGCCGGCGCTGACGCACAGCAGGGAGAGCAGCAGTGCGTTGCGGGTTCGTTGCAACCATGTCGCCATAGCATTTTCTCCTGTCAGGATGCGGTGTGCGGGCTGAGCCAGCGGCCCAGGCCGGCGATGGCCAGATCGAGCAGCAGCGCGATCAGCGCGGTGGCGGCGGCCCCGAGGATCAGAGTGGGGAAGTCATTCAGGTAGATGCCCGGGAAGATCAGCTCGCCGTAGCTGCTGGCGCCAATCAGGAACGCCAGCGGGGCGGTGCCGACGTTGATCGCCATGGCGATGCGCACCCCGGACAACATCACCGGCAGCGCATTGGGTAACTCAACCTGGCGCAGCCGCTGGCCGGCGGTCATGCCGATGCCGTTGGCCGCCTCGATCAGCGCCGGCGGCACCGAACACAGCCCGGAATAGGTGTTGCGCACGATGGGCAGCAGCGAGGCGAGGAACAGCGCCACTACCGCCGGTTTGTCGCCGATGCCGATGATCACCATCGCCAACGCCAGCACCGCCAGCGGCGGCAGGGTGTTGCCGACGTTAAAAATTTGCATCACGTATTCGGCCCAGCGGCGGGCGAATGGGCGGCTCAGCAGAATGCCGCTGGGGATGCCGACCAGCAGTGACAGCAGCATCGAACAGCCCACCAAAAACATATGCTGTTTGCCGAGATACACCAGATCCTCCTGGCGCGCCTTAAGGGTATCCCAGCCAATGCCGTACACCAGCAGGGCGATGACGGCGAAAAACAGCAGGCCGCCGAGGGCCAGGCGCTGGTATTGCGCTGACGTTTGCATGATGTTGCGTCCTCCGTTGCGCGGAATGGCCGACGGCGCGGCACGGTTCCACTCTGATTGTTACCCACTGCCGCAGGCGGCGTGGCGGTACAAAACGGGCGTTTCGCATGAGGTTGCGATATCGAGCGCAGGGCGCCTTCGGCATAGCATGCTGAAAGGCGGCTCAATATGTGAGTTTATCAGCATAAGATGCTGATAATTTAACTAGGGAAAGCACGAAGCTCAAAGGCCACGGCCAGGAAAAGGTATAGCATCCCCTTGTTTTGCATGACAAGTTTTATGGCCAATATTGGGCGATTGCCCAGGCGCCGATTTTGGCCTCAGGCCGCATCAGCACTGGGATAAGCGCAATTGAAAAAATTTCGCAGCTCATGCGTTACGCCGTAACTATCAGTTCAAATGGTGCGTTTTTCATCAATAAAAACAGAGAAGTGGACGCCGGTAACGGCGCGCTTGCGCTTGCTGGTATAATCTGCTGAAAACAAAATGCCGGATCGAACCCTAACGCCATGACGACTAACGCCGTATCTGCACCCATCGCCCACCGTCCGCTGATCCTCATCGCCTGCATGCTGGCGATGTTTATGTCGGCGATCGAAGCCACCATCGTCGCCACCGCCATGCCGACCATTATCGGCGATCTGGGCGGCTTCTCGCTGCTGGGGTGGGTGTTTGCGGTCTATTTGCTGTCGCAGGCGATCACCATTCCCATTTATGGGCGGCTGGCCGATCTCTACGGCCGCAAACGGGTGTTCTTCTTCGGCGCCACGCTGTTTTTGCTGGGATCGGTGCTGTGCGGTTTCGCGCCGAACATGTACTGGCTGATCGGTTTCCGCCTGCTGCAGGGGCTGGGGGCGGGGGCTATCATGCCTATCGCCTCCACCATCATCGGCGACATCTACAGCGCTACCGAACGGCCAAAGGTCATGGGCTACCTGTCCAGCGTGTGGGGCGTGTCGGCGATCATCGGCCCGCTGTTGGGCGCCTTTATCGTGCAGCATCTGCCCTGGGCGTTGGTGTTCTGGGTTAACCTGCCTATCGGCCTGCTGGCGATGCTTTTCCTCTGGCGCTATCTGCCCGCCCATCAGCAACTGCGCAAGCATGCGCTGGATCTGGCGGGCACCGCCTGGCTGACGCTGTTCGTGTCGGCACTGCTGCTGGCGCTGCTGCAGATGGAAAGTCTCGGTTGGTGGGTGGTGCCGCTGTTGGCGCTGTCGGCCGCGGCGCTGGCGCTGCTGATCCGCCAGGAGCGCCGCACCGCCGAACCGCTGTTTCCGCTGGCGCTGTGGCAAAGCCGGGTGATCGTCGCTGGCAACATCGGCGGGTTGGTGATCGGCGCGGCGATGATGGGCATCAGCGCCTTTCTGCCGACCTTTATTCAGGGCGTCATGGGCGGCACGCCGTTGGAAGCGGGCACCACGCTGGCGCTGATGTCGATCGGCTGGCCGCTGGCCAGTACGCTGAGCGGCCGCCTGATGCTGATGACCTCTTACCGCACCACCGCCTTGTTGGGGGCGCTGCTGCTGGCGGCCGGCGGGCTGATCCTGCTGATGCTGCAGCCGAGCGGCGGCCTGTTGTGGGGCCGGGTAGCGGCCTTTATGGTCGGCGCCGGCATGGGCCTGTGCAACACCACCTTCCTGGTGTCGGTGCAAAACGCGGCGCACTACAGCATTCGCGGCATCGCCACCGCCTGTACGGTATTTACCCGCATGGTGGGTTCGGCAGTCGGCACCGCCATTCTGGGGGCCACGCTCAACCTCAATCTGCAGCTGCGGTTGCCGCAGACCGCCGATCCGGTGCAGCAGTTGATGGAGCCGGCGGCGCGCCAGGCCATGGGGGCGGACAGCCTGGCGCAGATGACGCAGCAGGTGGCGGCTTCGCTGCACTGGGTGTTCCTGGCGTCGGCGATGATTTCACTGTTGGCGCTGGCGGCGGCGATGCTGATACCGGCGCGCTGCAGGCCGCAAGGCGAGGGGGAGGAGGCGGAGCAGGCGTAGATAGAGGGGGCGCAGCCATGGCGCGCCCCGAAGTGCGGGTTACTGTGCGTTCTTGCTGTCCTGGCTGGTGCCGGCTTGCGCCGCGTCACCGCCTTCGTCGCCATTGCTCAGGCGCGTGTAGACAATCTTCTGAGTGTCGTTTTCGCAGTGGCCAACCACCAGGCCGCCGGCCTGATCGCTAGGCACGATGTCCAGTTTGAAACCGGATTCGGGAACGCCGTTCTTGACGATCTTTTGCGAAATGTCCGCCTTCACGCTTTCGCAAGAGGCCAGGGCCGCCAGCGGTGCGCCGGCCAGTAACAGAGCCGCTAATACAAGCGCTTTTTTCATCGGTTCGTCCTTATTTATCAATGAACTTCCTTTATCAGGATAGCAGCCGCGGCGCGGGAATTTAACGCCTGCGGCCCGTATCGCGCCGATTAAGGATTAATCCGACGCCCGGTCTGGCGATCCAGACATTTGCGGGTGCCCGGCTCCCAGTAGGCGTTGACGTTGGCGCTGTCGTTGCAGCGATCTTCGTCATCCGCCGCGCGATCGACCTTGTCGAACTCCTTCTCTACGCGGGTATTGACCTTATGGCGCAGGGTTTTGGTATCATTCCACTGTTCTTTGCTCTGGCGCGCTTCTTCGGTGCTCATCGCGCCGCTGCCTTTGCCGTCGACGGTGACACAGGTGCTGCCCTGGGTGCAGGTGGCGGCCAGCGCCGGGGCCTGCCAGGCGCCGAGCAGCGCCAGCAAGGCGATCGGCAGCAGGCGTTGGGTCAAAAGTGTTTTCATCGTTTCATCCTTATGAGTTAGTGCGGCCTGATGACGGCGGCACCGGCATAACCTCGCCCGCAGGCGTGCCGATAAATATACCATCCTGGTCTTAGACTGCACCAGTTAAGCGCCGTTTCGTTTAATTAACCGAGAGAAAACCGATTCCGATGTTGAAAACCACGCTGCTGTTTTTCGCTACCGCTCTGGCCGAGATTATCGGCTGTTTCTTGCCTTATTTATGGCTGAAGAAGGGCGCCGGCGCCTGGCTGTTGCTGCCGGCGGCGGCCAGCCTGATGCTGTTCGTTTGGCTGCTGACGCTGCATCCTGCGGCCAGCGGACGCGTCTATGCGGCCTATGGCGGGGTTTATGTGGCGACGGCGTTGCTGTGGCTGCGGGTGGTGGACGGGGTGAAACTGTCGGCGCTGGACTGGCTCGGCGCCGGCGTGGCGCTGGCGGGGATGCTGATCATCGTTTCCGGCTGGCGCGCGGCCTGAGGGTAAGGCGGCGGGGAGTGCCCGCCGCACGGGATCAGGACTCGCGGTGGATGCTCAGCCCGGCGAAGGACTGGCTGACCGGCATCATTTCCAGCGTGTTGATATTGACGCGCGCCGGCAGGGTCGCCACCCAGAATACCGACTCGGCGATGTCTTCCGGCGTCAGCGCGTCCGCGCCTTCGTAGGTTTTGCTCACCTTGCCGTCGTCGCCCTTGAAACGCACGTTGGAGAACTCGGTGCCGCCCACCAGGCCCGGCTCGATGTCGGTCACGCGAATGCGCGTGCCGTGCAGGTCGGCGCGCAGGCCGAGGCTGAACTGCCTGACGAACGCCTTGGTGGCGCCATAAACGTTGCCGCCGGCATACGGCCAGTTGGCGGCGGTGGAGCCGATGTTGATCACGTGGCCGATATTGCGTTCCACCATGGCGGGCAGCAGGGCGCGGGTCATGTTCACCAGGCCTTTGGCGTTGGTGTCGATCATGGTTTCCCAGTCGTCGGCGTTGGCCTTGTGCGCCGGTTCCAATCCCAACGCCAGCCCGGCATTGTTGACCAGCACGTCGACCTGGCGCAGCGCGGCCGGCAGCGCTTCAATCGCCTGCTGAATGGCGGCGCGGTTGCGCACGTCGAGGCGCACGATATGCAGCGCTGCGCCCAGTTCATCCTGCAGCTCTTCCAGGCGCTCGATACGGCGGCCGGCGGCGATAACCTGATGGCCTTCGCGAATGAAACGGCGGGCGATAGCTTCGCCGAATCCGGACGTAGCGCCGGTGACAAAAATGATCATGTTGCTGTTCCTCAACTGTTTTTACCTACATGCGCATATCATTAGCATAAACCCGTACGCAGTGGCAGCGGTTATCGCGGCGGAAAGCGAAAAAGGGGCAAGCGGGGCCAGCCGGACAGCCCCGCGGAGGGGTTACAGCTGTGGCGGTACCTGGTAGACGACGCAGTCGTACTTGATGTTTTCACGCTTTCCGGCCACTACGCCGCCGAGCGATTCCGCAATGCGGCGGCTGGCGGTATTCTGCTCGGCCACCGGGTAGAGGAAGTGCTGCGGCCGGTAGCGTTCACTGGCCCACAGCGCCATCGCCTGTACGATCTCGCGGCCATAGCCCTGGCCATGCAGGTTCTCTTTCACCCAGATGCCCAGCTCCGGCGTGTGGCTGTGCAGATTGTGCACCCCGCCCACGCCGACGAACTGCTTGCCTTCGCGCAGCCGGGCGATAAAAATCACTTCCTCGCCTTCGCGGATCAGCGGCAGCCAGCCCTGCCAGACATTGGCGAACGCCTCCGGCGACTCTTCCGGCTCAAAATTCATAAAGCGCGTCAAGGTAGGGGTAATCGCCTGGTAAACATCGTCGGCGTCTGCTGCGGTAAAAGGGGCAATCAACAAACGGTCGGTGTCAACGCGGCACTGAGAAAGGTCACTGTGATTCATTATTATTACCTCGCTTTTCAGGCCAAAACGGCAAAAATCCGCCCCCGAAAAAATGAGGCGGATCGTTGATACTACGTGGATTGGCGACAGATGCGACTTATTTTTGCGGCAGGCTCGGCGCCCGCGGCGCGGAAACCGATTTTTTCTGGCGGATTTCGTTGCCGGCGTCCGGGTTGAGGGTAACGCTGTCCACCACCGCCAACAGGGCGATAACGCCGATGGCGGCAAACGCCAGTTGGAAATCGGCCAGCGGCACGGCGGCGGCGTGGCCGGGGAACAGCATCTCCGCCAGCCGCAGCGCCAGCGCGCCGAAGGCGATACTCAACCCGCCGCCCAACTGCTGCATCATGTTGAACAGGGTGTTGGCGCCGCTCATTTTCGGCTGCGGCACCTCGGAGAACGCCAGGGTGTTAAGGGCGGTGAACTGCATCGAGCGCGTCAGGCCGCTGACAAACAGCAGCGCCAGAATCAGCCAGGTCGGGGTCTGCGGCGTGAGCAAGGCGCAGGCGAAAATGGTGGCGGCATTCAGCAGCCCGTTGCCCACCAGGATGGTGCGGAACGGGAAACGAAACAGCACCGCGCTGGTAAAGGGTTTCATCACCAGGTTGCCGGCGAACACCGCCAGCACCAGCAGCCCGGCGTCGAATGCGCTGAGGCCGAACGCCAGCTGGAACATCAGAGGCAGCAGGAAAGGCACCGCGCCGATGGCGATGCGGAACAGCGTGCCGCCCCATATGGTGACGGCGTAACTTTTTATGCGCATCGCCCACAGCTCCACCAGCGGGTGCGGGCTGCGTTTGGCGTGGCGCACCGCCAGCAGCCCGAGCGCCAGGCTGCCGCCGACGCACAGCACCGGCACCAGCCAGGAAAGCTGCGGGTGGCTGATCAGGTCCAGCCCGAACATCAGGCCGAAGCAGGCGACGCCGGTCAACAGAAAGCCGGGCATATCGAAAGGCGTGCCGGGCTGCGGGGCTTCCCTCGGGATCAGCCGCACAGCCAGCAGCAGGGCCAGCAGCCCGAGCGGGACGTTAAGAATGAAGATCCAATGCCAGGAAGCGTAAGTGGTGATGAAACCGCCCACCGGCGGCCCGAGGATCGGCGCCACCAGCGCCGGCCAGGTAATGGTGGCGATGGCTTTGATCAGGTCCGGCTTGGCGGTGTTGCGTAACACAATCAGCCGCCCGACCGGCACCATCAGCGCGCCGGCGACGCCCTGCAGAATGCGCGCGGCGGTAAACAGCGGCAGGCTGGGGCTGAGCGCGCAGAGGATCGACGCCAGGGTGAAGATGGCCACCGCCGCAGAAAACACCGCGCGGGCGCCGAAACGGGTGGCGATCCAGCCGCTGGCGGGAATGAACACCGTCAGCGCCAAAATATAGGCGGAAACCCCAATGTTCATGTCCACCGGCTGCACGCCGAACGAGGCCGCCATCTGTGGCATGGCGGTGACGATCACCGTGCCGTCGAGGTTTTCCATAAACATGGCGCCGGCCACCAGCAGCGGCAACGCGCTGGCGCGAGAAAAAAGGCTCATAGAGGCAGGCTCCGGGTGGAGCTCAGGCAAACTGCAGGCATAAAAGAAATCCCGTTTCAAAAATTCTGGCGCCGGAAGAATTTTCGAGCATAGCGCATCGGCCACGGGTTAAAAAGAGGTTAAGCGGGTGATAATTAGCGGGCGCAGCAAGCGCGCCCGCCGGAGGCTTAGAACTTCACCGAGCCTTGCAGATAGACGGTGCGCGGTTGGCCGACGTACAGACCCTTGTTGTTGTCGTCATAGGCGCGGGTGAAATATTGATGATTAAACAGATTCTTCACCCCAACGCCCAGGTTCAGGCCAGCCATTTCCGGGCCGAAATCATAGGCGGCGCGCAGGCCCCACAGCATATAGCCCGGGATGCGGCCAGTGCTGCCGTCGGCGCTTTCCGCCACGGTGTTGGCGTTGTCGGCGAACTGGCTGGACTGGAACTCGCCGTTGAGGTTAAACGCCCAGTTGCCCGGAGTATAGTCCAGCCCCAGCGTGCCCTTGTGCTTCGGCGAGAACGGCACCTGGTTGCCGCGGTAAGCGCCGTCCTCACGGATGGTGGCGTTGACGTAGGCGTAGCTGGCGTAAATCGTCATGTCCTCCAACTGCGGCGTCAACGGCGCCAGATCGTAACGCAGGCTGCCCTCCAGCCCTGCGTGGCGGGTCTTGCCGCGCGCGGTGACGCTGTCGGTCACCTGGTTGGAATCGTACTGGTTGTTGAAGTTGATCAGGAACAGCCCGATCTCGCCGGTCAGTGCATCGCCGGCGTAGCGGGTGCCCAGTTCCCAGGTGCGCGCTTTTTCCGGTTCGATATTGCCGCTGTCCACCGCTTTGCCCATCTGGCTGTATTGCACGGTGCCGAACGAGCCTTCGGTGTTGGCGTACAGATTCCAATATTCGTTCAGGTGATACATCAGGTTAAGCGCCGGCAGCGGGGCATTGTAGCTGACGTCCAGGCGGTTGTTTTTGATGTAGTTGTTCTGATACGACGTGATGTGCTCGTAGCGCATGCCCGGCGTGATGGTCCAGTCGCCGATATCAATGCGGTCATCGATATAAAAGGCGTGCGCCTCGGTGCCGGACTGGGTATCGCGGTCGTACGGGCCGTTGCCGGAAGGCAGCTTGCCGCCGCTGGCCTTGCTGTAGTAACGCAGCTCGTGGGTGGACTCGCTGACATAGCGGTAGCCGACGCCGACCTCATGGGCCGATGAACCCCAGCGGAAACTTTGGCTGTAGCGCGGTTCCACGCCGCGCACCCAGTATTCACGCGGCGAGAGCGTCAGGTTTTTGCCCTGATCCAAATAGCCGCTGCGCAGGGTGTAAGTATAGAAGCTCTGCACGTCGAACTTGTGCTGTTGGTCCGGCTGGTACTGATAGCCGAAGTTCGCCAACTGGCGGCGGCCCCAGAATTTGTCGTACGGGCGGGTCGACTGAAACGGGTTGGCGTTGTAGTCCGCCCGGCTAAGGCCGCCCGGCATCTCCGCCTCGCCCTGGTAGTATTGCAACAGGCTGTTGAAGGTATGCGCCTCGTTGGGGGCGTAGCGGCTCTTCAGCATCACGTCGTCAATCTTGGTGGCGCTGTGCTCGCGCCAGTCGCTACCGCGGGTGCCGGAGTAGAGCAGCGCCGCGCCGAGGCCGTTGTCGGCGGTGCCGCCGATCATCAGGTTGCCGGTGCCTTTCGGATGATCCTGGCGCGAGGTCGGGCTGAGCTGGCCCTGCATGCCGGCCTCCATGCCGAAGGTTTTCGGAATGGCGCGGGTCACAAAGTTGACCACGCCGCCGACGCTTTGCGGCCCATAACGCACCGCGCCGCCGCCGCGCACCACGTCAATCGCGTCCATATTCCCGAGCGAGACCGGCGCCAGCGACAGCTGCGGCTGGCCGTAGGGCGCGAAGGGCACCGGGATGCCGTCCATCAGCACCGTCGAGCGGCTGGCCAGGCGCGGGTTGAGGCCGCGAATGCCGAAGTTCAGCGCCATATCGTGGCTGCCGGTGCCGTTATTTTCCGGCGCCACCACGCCGGGCACGCGGTTCAGGGCTTCGCGCAGCGTGGTGGTGCCGGTTTTGGCGAATTCTTCGCGGCGCACCACGTCGCGGGCGCCGGGATGTTCGAACACGTCAATCTGGCGGCCTTCCGCCAGCCAGTCGCCGACCACGCTGATGTCTTCTTCTTTCTGCGGCGCGGGCAGCTTGACCAGCGTATAGCCCCGATTGCCGAGCGCTTTGGCCTGCAGGCCGCTGCCGGCCAGCAGCGCATTCAGGCCGTCGTCGGCGCCGTAGTTGCCGCTCAGCCCCGGCGAGCGTTTGCCGGCGGTCAGCGTACCCTCGACCGACAGCGCCAGGCCGGCCTGGGCAGCGAAGGCGTTCAATGCGCCGTCCAGTTCACCGGCCGGGATGTTGTAGCTGGCGGCCATCAGCGGTGAGGCGAAGGCCAGCCCGAGGGCGATCGCCAAAGGTTTCACCCGTTTTCCCCAAGAATTGTGCATAGCTTCTCCCGAATCGTTTTCATTATTGCTGCAGTGTTTTATCTGGAGTCGAATGAAAAACGGAAAGGGACAATCAAGAATGCGATTTTTTATCATTTTCATTTAAAAAGTTCAGGCGGGGACGATTTGCAGCCAGTAGCGGGTGAAGCTTTGCAGGCGCACCGGCAGCGTCTGGCTGAGCAGGGCCAGGGCGCGATCGGTGTCGTTGAGCGGGAAACTGCCGCTGACGCGCAGGCCGGCGACCGCCGGATCGCAGCTCAGGCGGCCGTGGCGATAGCGAGCCAGTTCGGCAACCAGCCGATCCAGCCGCCACTGGCTGACGCTGATCGCCCCTCGAGTCCAGCCGTCGCTTACCGCCGCGGGCTGTTTCGCCCCGAAGGCTCCGGCGCTGAAGCTAACCTGTTCACCGGCGTTAATCAGGCGCTTCTCCTGCGGCCGCTGCGCCAGCTGGGCTTCGACCGCATGTTCCAGCACCGTCAGCCGCGTTTCGCCGCC
>Ga0105251_10002288_pt1 | contig 15179 bp, 10 predicted proteins | sample KBSS64metaG_FD_80424 | JGI IMG/M metagenome (GOLD analysis project Ga0105251, IMG submission 80424) | Switchgrass rhizosphere microbial communities from Kellogg Biological Station, Michigan, USA - KBS S6-4 metaG | ecosystem: Host-associated > Plants > Roots > Rhizosphere > Soil | place...
CACACCTGGAAGGTGGTGTAGAGACAAGACGGGAAATAGCAGAAGAATGTGCGCCAGAACGGCACTGCTGTTGAGAACCAACAACCGGTAGACAACGGATCATTAATCCAACCACCTCCACGCGCGTCGTCCAGGGAGCGAACGAACAAGCCTCTAATATAATGTAAGAACGTGACCGTTCGATGAAGCGGCGACGACGGAGCCAGAAGTTTACCGCTTCCGGCCCGGCGCTGTGCAGCAAATGAGCCGCGCGCGCAGTTTATACCGGTAACCCAGGTAAAAAGCAAAATGAAAATTCGGCGGAAACTGTTTCAAGCGGTGAAAATGGCGCCAGCCCGTTTGCGCAAAAGAGCGGAAGCGCAAAAAATTACTGGCAATCCGGCTAAAGCCTGACCTAAAATAGACGTCCAGATGTTAATCCATCTATACTGGTTAACTGATAAACTGCTTAACGGCTTTGCCTGAGGGGCGTTGCAGGATGCATCTCGCGCCATCAGCGGAAGACCCTTCGCTTTGATGCCGGATCTCCAGCGCTGTGCAGTAATTTCTAACCCGTCTTATGCAAGGTAAAGAATACAATGGCTAAACACCTATTCACGTCCGAATCCGTCTCCGAAGGACACCCTGATAAAATCGCCGACCAGATTTCCGATGCCGTACTCGACGCCATCCTGGAACAGGATCCTAAAGCGCGCGTAGCCTGCGAAACCTACGTGAAAACCGGCATGGTATTGGTCGGCGGCGAAATCACCACCAGCGCCTGGGTCGATATCGAAGAGATCACCCGTAAAACCGTGCGTGAAATCGGCTACGTTCATTCGGATATGGGTTTTGACGCCAACTCCTGTGCGGTACTGAGCGCCATCGGCAAGCAATCCCCGGACATCAACCAGGGCGTTGACCGTACCGATCCGCTGGAACAGGGTGCTGGCGATCAGGGCCTGATGTTTGGCTATGCCACCAACGAAACCGACGTGCTGATGCCTGCGCCGGTGACCTACGCGCACCGTCTGGTGCAGCGCCAGTCCGAAGTGCGTAAAAACGGCACCCTGCCGTGGCTGCGCCCGGACGCCAAGAGCCAGGTGACCTTCCAGTATGACGACGGCAAAATCGTCGGCATCGACGCCGTGGTGCTGTCTACCCAGCACTCCGAAGACATCGCGCTGAAAGACCTGCAAGAAGCGGTGATGGAAGAGATCATCAAGCCGGTGCTGCCGGCGGAATGGCTGAGCGCCAGCACCAAATACCACATCAACCCGACCGGCCGCTTCGTTATCGGCGGCCCAATGGGCGACTGTGGCCTGACCGGCCGCAAGATCATCGTCGACACCTACGGCGGCATGGCCCGTCACGGCGGCGGCGCGTTCTCCGGCAAGGATCCATCCAAGGTTGACCGTTCCGCCGCTTACGCCGCGCGCTACGTGGCGAAAAACATCGTCGCCGCCGGCCTGGCCGACCGCTGCGAGATCCAGGTTTCTTACGCCATCGGCGTGGCGGAACCGACCTCCATCATGGTGGAAACCTTCGGCACCGAGAAAGTCCCTACCGAACAGCTGACGCTGCTGGTGCGCGAGTTCTTTGATCTGCGCCCATACGGCCTGATCCAGATGATGGATCTGCTGCAGCCGATCTATCGCGAAACCGCCGCCTACGGCCACTTCGGCCGCGAGCACTTCCCTTGGGAAGCGACCGACAAGGCAGCGCTGCTGCGCGAGGCCGCCGGCCTGAAATAAGCCTGCGCATCAACATGAAAACGGCGAGCCCAGGGCTCGCCGTTTTTGTTTGGTGGGTGCTCGTGGATCAACGCGCCGACAATCAGCGGGTGGAGGCAAAGCCCCCGCCGCCGGGTTGCCTTACCGTTCGGATCCGTAAGCCAGAATAGCCGCAACCTCCGTGTTGCCCGATCGGATGCGCAGCTCGCAAAGCTGGCTGCGTGTTATCCATGCCAATGATATAACCGTGGCACAAATAACGATCAGTTTTAATACGCTCCGTTTGTCAGGCATCATGCCTCCTTCTCCTTGCCGCGCGGCGGGTAAGAGGCTAATTTAACGTTGTCAGGCGTTAGAGTGGGCCTCGGGTTGATGTACATCGACTCGGGGCTTTTCTCTTTCTGTCCCTGGCGCATGCTCAGGACGAAAGATCCAGAGCACCCGCGCGCAGTATATTCATCTCCCCGCACATTCCCGTTCCCCTTTTCGCACTCAATGCCGTTTCTGCGTACCGATGCGCAACGCCTTGCAACGGCCTGAAAGCAGAAAAGACCAGGGCCCGGCGATGCCGAGCCCTCGATGTTGCGACAGCGCCGATTACGACGTCTGCTTGCGCAGCAGATAAACGAAGTACGGCGCGCCGATAAAGGTCGCCAGCAGCCCGGCGGGGATCTGATACGGGAACATCACCATCCGCCCGCACCAGTCGGCGAACACCATCAGCAGGCCGCCCAACAGCGCGGCGATCACCATCTGCGGCAGCGCACGGCGGAACCCCAGCATGCGCGCCATATGCGGCGCCATCAGGCCGATAAAGCTCAGCGGCCCCACGGTCAGCGTCGCCATGGCGGTCAGGGTGGCGGCCAGCAGCAGAATGGTCAGCCGCACCGGCGTCAGCGCAATGCCCACCGAACGGGCGGTGGCGCCGCCCAGCGGCAGAATGGTCAGCCAGCGGCGGCACAGCGGCGCCAACGCGATCAGCCCGGCGGCGATCAGCGCGGTGCGCACCGCCTGAGCGGCATCCACCGAGTAGGTTGAACCGGAGATCCAGGTCAGCAGGCTGCCCATGCGCGGGTCGCCGCTGGCCAGCAGCAGGAAAATGGTGGTGGTGAAGGCGGTGCTGAGCGCAATGCCGGCCAGCAGCATGCGCTCGGTGGAGAAACCGCCGCGCCCGGCGGCGATCATGATCACCAGCAGCGTGCCCGCCGCCCCCAGGCTGCCCGCCGGCAGCAGCCAGGCGAATGCATCGCCCGGCACGATAAACAGCATCACCACCACGCCAAAGGCCGCGCCGGAGCTGATGCCCAGCACTTCCGGGCTGGACATCGGGTTGCCGGTCAGCTTTTGGATCAGGGTTCCGGCCACCGCCAGCATCATGCCCGCCGCCAGCGCCGACAGCACCCGCGGCCAACGCCACGGCAACAGGGACTCCAGTTCCGGCCCCAGGCTCCAGTGCCAGCCGTGGGCGTTCTTGCCGAACATCAGCGCCACCGCCAGTCCGGCTAACAGCAGCGCTCCCGCCAGCGCTATCCAGCCCGGCAGATGCCCGCGTTCCGCCGGCACCTTGTCGCCCAGGTTCATCGGCGGCGGCGTGGCGGCGCTGCGCAAGCGCGGCAACAGCCACAGCAGCAGCGGCGCGCCAAACAGCGCAGTCGCTGCCCCGGTCGGGATCTCACGCCACACCTGCGTCAGCCAGATCATCACCTGATCGGTCAACCACAGCAGCAATGCGCCCAGCAGCGGCGCCAACATCATGCGGTGCGCCAGCCGGCGCGCCCCCAGCATTTTCGCCATCAGCGGCGCGAACAGCCCAATAAAGCCAATGACCCCCACGGCGTTCACCAGCATGGCGCTGAAGATAATGGCCAACGCCAGCGCGCAAAAGCGCGCCATCGACAGACCCAACCCCAGGTTACGCGCCACGCCATCGTCCAGCCCCAGCAGCGTCAGCGGACGCAACAGCAGCACCGCCAGCGCGGCTGCTACCAGCAACCGCGGCAGGATAAACTGCACCGCGCTCCAGTCCTGCTGGTTCAGCGCGCCGGTGCTCCACAGGAACAAGCCCTGCAGCCGATCGTAATTGAACAGCGCCAGCAGGCTGTTGACCGCGCCGCAATACAGCCCCAGCACCAGCCCGGCCAGGATCAGCGTCACCGGCGACATGCGTTTGCCCCAGGCCACGCCGAATACCAACCCGCCCACCACTATGGCGCCGGCCATGGCGGCCAGTTGGCGGGTAAATTCACCGCCCGGCAACATCCACAGCGTGGCGATGGTCAGGCCCAGCTGCGCGCCGGCGGAAACCCCCAGCGTCGCCGGCTCCGCCAGCGGGTTGCGCAACACCTGCTGGAACAGCACGCCGACCAGCCCCAGCCCGGCGCCGGCCAGCAAAGACACCGATAGCCGCGGCAGCAGGCTGTAGTGGAACAGCATTTGGTTCACGTCTTCGATGCCGGGTGCGCTCAGCGCCGCCCCCCACTGCGCCAGCGGCAGCTGCTGCAGCAGGTTGTAGATAGTCAAGCCGCCGGCCGCCGCCAACAGCAGCAGGATCAGCGTCAGGGGTAGTGCCCGATTGCCCGCATTCATGAATTACGCTCCTGCGCCTGTTCCAGCACGCGGCAAAAACGCATCGCCGACAGCGTGGCGCCGTAAAACCACACCGCCGGCACCTGCCGCAGCTGGTTTTGTCGCACGAAAGGCAGCGCCCGCCACAGCGGCGTCGCGCTGACCTTGTCCATCATCGCCTGATTGCCATGATCGAGATAAATCGCCCGCGCATTGCTCACCGCCATCAGGCGTTCAATCCCCACGACCGCGGTGCCCCAAAAGTTGGTTTCCCCTTCCCAGGCGTTCTTGATGCCAAGCTGGTCCATCACTTCCTGGAACAGGCTTTTCTGGCCGATAATCAGCGCATGGCGGCTATCGATCAGGGAGAACATCAGCAACGGCTGCCGGGTATAGGAATGCAGGCGCTGACGTGCGTCCTGCATAAAACGGTCAAACTGCGCCAGATGTTGCACCGCGCGGGTTTCCACCCCCAACCGCTGGGCCAGCGCCTGCAACGACTGCCTGGCCACCGTCAGCGGTTTGCCGCTGCCGTCGTTGAAGCCGAAGCTCATGGTCGGGGCTATAGGTTGCAGCTTTTGCGGCGTCGGGCCGTAGCCCTGCGACAGCAGCACCAGAGAAGGCTTCAGCTGCTGCAGCAGTTCCAGATTGGGCTCGGTGCGCTGGCCGACGTCGAAAACCGACGCAGGCAGCTTCGGCTCCTCCACCCACAGGTTGTAGTTATGGATGTCGGCCACCGCCAGCGGCATGATGCCCAACGCCAACAGCAGCTCGATGGGCAACCACTCCAGCGCCGCAATGCGGGTGATATCGGGCGGCGCATCGATGGCCCTGCCCGGCAGGGAAAACAGCAACGGCGACAGCGCCATGGCCGTCAATAAACGGCGGCGCATCGGGTCAGGATAAGCATTGAAAGAAGCAGACATCAGTAGACAAAACTCACCGGTGCGCCGCCGCTTGGGTGCGGCAGCGTGCCCATAGGGATCCCATAAATTTGCTCCAGCACCGGGCCCCGCATCAGTTCCAGCGGGGCGCCCTGGGCAATCATTTCACCGCCGCGCAGCGCCACCAGATGGTCACAGTAGCGCGCCGCCATGTTGATGTCGTGCAGCACCGCGATCACCGTCAGGCCGCGCTCGCGGCTCAGGCGTTGGATCAGCGCCAACACCTCAACCTGGTGGGCGATGTCCAGCGCCGAGGTCGGTTCGTCCAGCAGCAGGCAGCGGCTGTCTTGCGCCACCATCATCGCCAGCCAGGCCCGTTGACGTTCTCCGCCGGACAAGCTGTCCACCAGCCGGTTGGCGAAGGGCTTCAGGCCCACCAGCGCTATCGCCTCCTCCACCTGTTCGCGGTCGTTGACGCCGAAGCGGCCCAGCGCGCCGTGCCACGGGTAGCGGCCGATAGCCACCAGTTCGCGCACCGTCATGCCTTCCGCCGCGGGCAGCTGCTGCGGCAAGTAAGCGACCTGGCGGGCAAAGGCTTTGCTGTCCCACTGCGCCAGCGGCTGCTGATTCAGCAGGGCGCGGCCGGCCGTAGGGGTATGGTGGCGGCCGAGTATTTTCAGCAGCGTGGATTTGCCGGAGCCGTTATGGCCGATCAATCCGCAGACTTTACCCTCGGGGAAGGTCAACGACAGCGGCTGCAGCAGCACGCGGCCGGGCACGGCGAAGCTGGCGTTGTCCAGCGCGAAGGCGGCGTTGCGGTTGAAGTGTTTATCCTGCATAGATCCTACTTTGACCGGAGCGGCATGGCGCCGCCCCGGCGAGCCAATTAGAAGCGGAAGGTTGCGGTGGCGACCACCTGACGTTCTGCGCCCCAGTAGCAGGCGTAATCGCGGTAGCAGCTTGAGACGTAGGTCTTGTCGAACAGGTTGTTGATATTAACCCCGACTGACGAACCCGGCAGGCCAAAGCGCGCCAAATCATATTTGATCGTCGCATCCACCAGGGTGTAATCAGGCACTTTAAAGGTGCTGTTGTCGGCGCTGTTGAAGCTGGAGCTGGTGCCGACATAACGCACGCCGGAGCCCAACGTCAGGCCGCTGACCGCCGTTTCATGGAAGGTGTAGTCCGCCCACAGGGAGGCCGTATGCTTGGGGATCTCCGGCGTCGGCTTATCCTGGAAGTTGGTATCCTCGGTGTACTTGGCATCCGTGTAAGTATAAGACGCGATCAGGTTGACGTTGGCATTCAGCGCCGCTTTGGCCTCCAGCTCGACGCCGCGCGAACGAATCTCCCCGCTCTGGGTGCTGAACAAAATATTGTCCGGATCGGTCGTCAGGTTGTTGTTTTTGGTCAGCTGATACAGCGCCGCCGTCAGGACGATCGGTCGATCCTTCGGCACGTATTTCACGCCGGTTTCAAATTGCTTGCCGATCGAAGGCTTAAAGGTGCTGCCGCCGGCGGTGGTGCCCAGATTAGGTTCGAACGATTGGCTGTAGCTGAAGTACGGCGTGATGCCGTTGTCAAACAGGTAGTTCAGGCCACCGCGCCAGGTGAACTGCCCGTCGGTTTGTTCGTCCGTGGTGCCCAGGTTGCGGTTAAAGGCAGAGGTCTTCGCCCAGTCGTAACGGCCGCCCAGCGTCAGCACCCATTGGTTCCACTCGCCCTGTTCCTGCGCATACAGGCCGGTCTGTTCCTGACGGTTCAGATAATTATAAGGGAAAGTGATCGCATAGCCGTCGTTGCCATACTGCGGATGGGTCATGCTCAGGCTGTCCGCCGTGCCAAAGCCGGAATTGATGTCATTACGCATGCGCATGTAATCCACGCCGAACAGCAGCGTATGATCGACATCGCCGGTTTTCACCTTCGCTTGCGCCTGAGTGTCCACCGAGAAGCTGTTCAGGTGTTCCTTCGACTGAACGTATGCGCGGTTGATCGTCGTCGGCGTTGCGGCGGAGACGCCGCTGCCGTAAATGCTCTTCAGGTCGGTTTCCAACTGCATATAACGCAGATTCTGGCGCACCGCCCAGGTATCGTTGAAGGCGTGCTCGAAGCTGTAGCCGATCATCCGTTGCTTGCGCGAAGTGTAGTTGCTGGCTTCGCCCTCATTGAAATCTGTCGGCAACTTGTTGCCGTTCGGCAGCGGGATCAGCGTTCCCTGCTTCGGCAGCCAGCCGTAATAACCGGTATAAGGATCGTTTTGAATGTTGGCCAACAGCGTGAAGTTGGTTTTGTCATCCGGGCGCCAGCTAAAGGAAGGCGCAATCGCGTAGCGCTTCTCTTTGCTCATGTTCTGCTGCGCATCGCTGTCTTTTGCCAGACCGGTCAGACGATAGGAATAGATCCCGTTATCGTCCAGCGCGTCGCTGAAATCGAATCCGGTCTGGAACAGATTGTCGGTGCCCATTTTAAACTGGATTTCGCGCAGCGGCTCGGTGGTTGGCCGCTTGCTGACCATCGAGACCAGGCCGCCGGGGCTGCTTTTGCCATACAGCACCGACACCGGCCCGCGCAGCAGTTCGGCACGCTCGAGGAAATACGGATCGATGGAGGCTTCGCTGTAGTTATCGCCCTGCAGGCGCAGCCCATCCAGATACTGGTTGGTGTTTACCGCCGGGAAGCCGCGAATGGCCACCGAATCATAGATCGTGGAACTGCCGCGGCTGGCGAACACGCCCGGCGCATAGGCCAATGCGCCTTTCACCGTATCGGGCTGGCGCATGTCCATTTCTTCACGTGTGACCACGGACACCGACTGCGGGTTCTTCTGAACAGGCGTATCGGTTTTGGTGCCGGTGGCGCTCTGTTTCGCTACGTAGGTGCCGACCGGCCCCCAGGCGCTTTCCTGCAAGGACGCAGCCCCACCACCCACGACGGTGAGAGTTTCTTCCTTGGCTGCCGGCTTGGCATCGGCGGAAAATGCCGGCATGGCCAGCGTACCCAATGCTGCAGCGACGGCGATCGCTGACATACTGACGGATGAACGGCCCGGTTTGGCCGCGGAAGACGAAAGACGCTTGGTCGGCATAATTTGGTTTCTCTGATGGATAATTCAATAACGAATGTAAACGATAATAATTATTATAAGCGTCGCATTTTATGCAGAAGGCAAATTAAACTGCAAGCCGAATTCATCTGCCAAATAGGTTAGCAATTAACCGCTTAGCCTTAATAACCTCGTGGAAATAAAGCGTGCGAAAAAACAAAAAAAGCCCGCAACAAAGGTTACGGGCTTAATAATAAAGAAAAATTTTTCGCTTAAGCGTTTTACCTCAGCGGCGGTTTACTGGCCGAACATGTCCTTGATCCAACCGGCGACGCCATCCGCATCTTTCTGCTCACCCGCAGCCTGTTGCTGCTGTTGCTGCTGTTGTTGCTGAACAGCCGCCTGGCTGGCCTGACACAGCCCTTGCGGGTTATCGGTCCATACCGGGATGGTGCGCCAGCTACCGCCGCCGCAGGTGAAGTTGCCTGCCGAATCTATACCCATCTGGTTGATGCCTTCCGGCGGCTGCAGCATCAGCGGCAGCGGCGTCTGGTTTTCCAGATAGCGGCGGTACAGGGTCAGAGCGCCGTTGGCGCCGGTCAGCTTGGCCGGGCCGTTGTTATCGCGCCCTACCCAAGCGATCGCCACTTCCTTGCCGTCGATGCCGGCAAACCAGCTGTCGCGCAGATCGTTGGTGGTACCGGTTTTCGCCGCCAGGTTGTAGTTCGGGAACTTCACCGACAGTGAGCGGGAAGTTCCGCGGATAACGCCCTGCTGCATGGCGTACAGCGTCAGGTAAGCAGCCTGCGCCGGCACCATGCGTTCCGCCTGCGGGAAACTCTGGTACAGCACCGAACCGTCCTCGGCGATCACCGAGCGCACCGCAGACAGCGGCGCACGGTTGCCGCCGCTGGCGATGGTCTGGTATTCCTGCGCCACTTCCACCGGCGTCAGGCCGATGGCCCCCAGCAACATGGAAGGCACCGGATTGATCTCCGCTTTGGGTATGCCCAGACGCTGCAGCGTGGCGCTGATCTGATCCAGCCCCACCGACAGGCCAAGGTTGACCGTCGGCACGTTGAGCGAGTTGGCGAGCGCGTCGACCAGCATCACCTTGCCGCGGAATTTGCGGTCATAGTTGTTCGGTTGCCAGAGAGCGCCGTTCGGCTGTTTCAGCGACAGCGGCGCATCCGCCAGCCAGGTGTTGAGACGATACTTGTCCGGCTCGGAAAGCGCGGTCAGGTAAGTCGGCGGCTTAGCCAGCGAGCCGACCAGGCGACGGGCCTGCACCGCGCGGTTAAAACCGGCGAACTGCGGGTTGGAACCGCCGACCATGGCGCGCACTTCGCCGCTGAAGCGATCGACAATCACCATCGCCGCTTCCAGATCCTTCACATGGCGCGCTGCGCGCAGCGCCGGAATGCCGTCCTCAACCGCTTTTTCCGCCGCGTCCTGCGACACCGGATCCAGAGTGGTGAAAATTTTCACGCCGGACAGGTCGTTAACCTTATCGCCCAGTTTGGTCTGCAGCTCCTGACGCACCATCTGCATAAACGCCGGCTGCGGGGTGATGACCCCGCCTTTCGGCTGCACGCCCAGCGGACGCGCGCTCAGCATGTCATACAGCTCGGCGTCGATCACCCCCTGGTTCTGCAACAGCTTGAGCACCAGATTGCGGCGCTCCAGCGCCAGCTTAGGGTTGCGCCACGGGTTATACAGCGAAGCGCCCTTCACCATGCCGACCAGCAGCGCCTGCTGATCGAGGCTCAGCTCATCCACCGGGCGGCCGAAGTAGTACAGGCTGGCCAGCGGGAAGCCGCGGATCTGATCGTTGCCGCTCTGGCCGAGATACACCTCGTTCAGGTACAGCTCGAGAATGCGGTCCTTGCTGTAGCGGTAATCCACCAGCAAGGCCATATAGGCTTCATTGGCCTTGCGCCACAGTGAGCGTTCGTTGGTGAGGAACAGGTTCTTCACCAACTGCTGCGTCAGGGTGCTGCCGCCCTGCACTGCGCGGCCGGCGGTCAGGTTGGCCAGCACGGCGCGGCCGATAGAGTACGGGCTGATGCCGTCATGCTCGTAGAAATGGCGGTCTTCTGTGGCGATCAGCGTATCCACCAGCAGATCCGGGAAACCGGCGCGGGGCACGAACAGCCGCTGTTCGCCGTTCGGCGACTGCAGCATGGTGATCAGGCGCGGATCGAGGCGGAAGAACCCGAAGCTGCGCTGGTTTTCCATATTCTCGATCTTCGCCAGGCGGTTGTTTTGGAAATCCAGCCGGGCGTGGATCTGCCCTTCTTTGCCGTCAGGGAAGTCGAACGGGCGGCGCAGCATCTCGATGCTGTTGGCCTGCACGGTAAATTCCCCCGGGCGAGTCATGCGGCTCACCTGGCGGTACTGCATGCCTTCCAGCAGATCGACCATTTCCTTTTTGCTGTACGGCATGCCCGGTTCCAGGTTGACCATGCGGCCGTACACCGCCGCCGGCAGCTGCCAGACTTTACCGTCGATGCGGCTGCGGATCTGGGAATCCAGGTAAACGCCATAGATCGCCAGCAGCACGGCGACAATCAGGATCAGCTTAATCAGCAGCCCGAGCCAACGGCGCTTTTTACGCGGCGGAGTCGCTTTCACCTTACGGGGCATGCGCTGCTGCTCCTCTTCATACTCATCATCGTCATACTCGTCTTCTTCGTATTCATCATAATCGTCGTCTCGGCGACGGCGCGGCGGCTTGCGCGACGCGGTGGGTTTTGGTTGTTTTCCTTTGCGCCCGATGGGCTCGCGGTCATCCCCGGCCATTGCTGTTGTTCTCCGAGCTTGGCGGCCCAGCCGCCATTATTAGTCGCTTAATCTGTCCCGGCGCCAGGCCGCTGAACAGAAGAAACATCTGAATTCCATACGCATTCACTGGTACTTTTTGGTCCGGCGCGTCGGGGCGGTATTGGCCGGGTCGTCGGGCCACACATGTTTCGGATAGCGCCCCTTCATCTCTTTTTGCACCTCGCGATAGGCGCCCTGCCAAAATGCGGCCAGATCGCCGGTGATTTGCAGCGGCCGGTGCGCCGGTGAGAGTAACTCAAGCACCACCGGGATGCGACCCTCAGCCAACATTGGGCTGCGCTGTTCACCAAACACCTCCTGTAAACGCACCGCCAGCGCGGGCAGTTTGCCGGCGTCATAACGGATCGGCAGGCGGCTGCCGGTCGGCACAGTGTAATGAGTGGGTAAGGCATTATCCAGCCGCTGCTTTTGCTGCCAGTCCAGCAAGCGGGCCAACGCCTCGGCGATATTAACCTGCTTCAACCCGCGCAGATCGCGCACGCCATTCAGCGAAGGCAGCAGCCAGCGCTCCAGCGCGTCCAGCAGCGATTCATCGTCCACCGGCGGCCAGGCGGCCTCCGGCAGCCAACGCTGCGCGCACTGCAGCCGCACCCTCAGCTGCTCGGCGGCGGTGTCCCAGTTGAGCACCGCCAGCCCCTGCGACCGCACCCAGCCGATCAGCGCCTGCTGGAGTTCTTCATCCGCCGGCTTGGCCAGCGGTTGGGCGCGCAGCGTCAGGCGGCCAATTTGCTGGCGCTTCCAGGCGCGCAGCGTGCCCTTTTCTTCATCCCACTCCACCGCCGTTTGCTGCGAGACTATCGCCGGCAGCTGCGCCGCCAGCGCGTCGATCTCCACCGGCAACGCCAGCAGAATACGCGCATCCGGGCTGTTATGCCCCTGCAGCAGGCTGGGGATAATCAGCCAGGGCGCACGCGACAACGCTTCATCCTGATTCATCGCCGCCCCCATGCCGTTGGCCAACAGATAACGGCCATCCTGCCCGCGCCGCTGGCCGATGCGATCGGCGAACGCCAGCGCCAGCAGGCGCGGCGCCAAATCAGCATCGACCTGCCCCGGCCGCTGCGCAAGGCGGCGCGTCAGCTGGGCGGCGCGACGCTGCCAATTCGGCTGCGGCCGGCTCAGCCAGTAGCCGATATCCATCTGCCCGCCGCGCGGCGGCTCCTCCAGCAATGCGGCCAACGCCGCCGCCGTCGCCACCCCCTCGGCGCCCAGCGCAGCACCGGCGGCCAACATCGCCGCCAGCCTCGGCTCACAGCCCAGCGCGGCCATCTGGCGCCCCTGCGCGCTGAGCTTATCGCCCTCGTCCGTGGCGCCAAGCCGGCGCAGCAGCCCTTTGGCCGCCGCCAGCGCCGGCGCCGGCGGCCGATCGAGCCAGGTCAGTTGGGCCGCATCGTGGCAGCCCCACTGCAGCAGCTCGAGCCAGAAGCCGGCCAAATCGCTTTGCAAGATCTCCGGCTCGGCATGCTCCGCCGCCCGCTCCGCCTGCTCTTTGGCGAACAGATGCCAACAGATGCCCGGCTCCAGACGCCCGGCGCGACCGGCGCGCTGCACCATCGAGGCCTGGCTGATGCGTTGCGTCACCAGACGCGTCAGGCCGTTGCGCACGTCATAGCGCGCCACCCGCTCCAGCCCGCTGTCGATCACCAGGCGGATACCTTCAATCGTCAGGCTGGTCTCGGCGATATTGGTCGCCAGCACCACCTTGCGCCGCCCGGCCTGAGCCGGCTGGATCGCTTTCTGCTGCTGCGCCAGCGGCAAGGCGCCATACAGCGGGCACAGATCGGTATCGCCGGGCAGCTCGCCGTTGAGGCGTTCCAGCACCCGGTTGATTTCCGCCACGCCCGGCAGGAACAGCAGCAGCGAGCCCGGCTGTTCGGCCAACAAACGCTTCACCGCCGCCGCCACGCCGTCCTCCAGCCGCTGATGGCTGGCCAGCGGCTGATATTGACGATCGACCGGGAAACTGCGCCCTTCGGAAACCACCGCCGGCGCCTGCGGCAGCAGCTGCGCCAGCCGGGCGTTGTCCAGCGTCGCCGACATGATCAGCAGCTTCAGATCTTCGCGCAGCCCCTGTTGCACATCGAGCAGCAGCGCCAACGCCAGATCGGCCTGCAGGCTGCGTTCGTGAAATTCGTCGAGGATCACCAGCGAGACGCCCTGCAGCTCGGCGTCCTGTTGCAGCATGCGGGTGAGAATGCCTTCGGTCACCACTTCCAGCCGGGTCTGCGGCCCGCTTTTACTTTCGGCGCGCATGCGGTAGCCCACGGTTTGGCCGGGTTCTTCACCCAGCTGTTGCGCCAGCCGGTAGGCGACGTTTTTCGCCGCCAACCGCCTCGGCTCCAGCATGATGATGCGGCCGGGCAAGCCGGCTTTAGCCAGGATCTGCAGCGGCAGCCAGGTGGATTTGCCGGCGCCGGTCGGGGCGTGCAGCAAGACCTGCGGGGCGGATTGCAGCGCAGTGAGCAACTCATCAAGTACCGCGCTGACGGGCAGTGAAGACACAGAACTCTCCGTGGTGGTTAACATTAAACGGCGTACATTGTAGCATTAGACTCTGCGTTTCATTCACTTGCCGGGTACCCATGTCCAGTTCGCGCCGCCTGTTTTTCGCTTTGCCCTTGCCTGATGCGCTGCAGCAACAGGTGATCCGCTGGCGCGCCGACGCCTTTTCACCAGAGGCGGGGCGGCCGGTGGCGGCGGCCAATCTGCACCTGACGCTGGCGTTCCTCGGTGAGGTCAGCGCCCAGAAAGAGCAGGCGCTGGCCCGGCTGGCTGACCGCATCGCCCAACCCGGGTTCAGCCTGCGGCTTGACGATCTCGGCCACTGGCCGCGCCCCGGCGTGGTGTGGCTCGGCACCCGCCGCGCACCGCGCGGGCTGCTGCAGCTGGCCGAGCTGCTGCGCTCGCAGGCCGCCCGCAGCGGTTGCCACCAAAGCCCCATGCCGTTTCACCCGCACATCACGTTGCTGCGCGCCGCCACCCAACCGGTGGCGATCCCGCCGACAACGCCGGGCTGGGCCTTCAATGCCGAGACCTTCGCCTTATATCAGTCGGTATTTGAAAACGGCCGCACCCGTTACCACCAGCTCGAACAATGGCCCTTGGCCCCTCAGGAAAACCGATGATCTTCACCCCGCCGCTGCGCTCCGCCACGCTGATTAAACGTTACAAACGCTTTCTGGCGGACGTGATCACCCCGGAAGGGGAAACTTTCACGCTACACTGCGCCAACACCGGCGCCATGACCGGTTGCGCCACGCCCGGCGATACCGTCTGGTATTCCACCTCGGACAACCCCAAGCGCAAATACGCCCACAGTTGGGAACTGACCCATACCCAGCAGGGCGACTGGATCTGCGTCAATACGCTGCGCGCCAACACCCTGGTGCGCGAGGCGATCGAACGGGATCTCATCAATGAATTATCCGGTTACAGTAAAATTGCCGGCGAGGTGAAATACGGCAGTGAAAACAGTCGTATCGATTTGTTATTACAGGCAGAAAATCGGGTTAACTGCTATATTGAAGTTAAGTCAGTCACATTACTGCAACAACAACGTGGTTACTTTCCTGATGCGGTAACGCTCAGAGGACAAAAGCACCTGCGTGAGTTGCTCAGCGTGGTTGAAAGCGGGCAGCGGGCGGTGTTGTTCTTTGCCGTGTTGCACAGCGGTATTGAACAGGTCGCACCGGCACATCATATAGATGCGCGTTATGCGGCACTGTTAGCGCAGGTCCGGCAGTTGGGAGTAGAAGTGGTTTGTTATGGGGCTAAATTATCACCTGACGGTATATCTCTCTGCGATAAGTTACCGTTTTTTATCGATTAGCGGAATCGGGCAGTAATAAGGTTAGCGCATCGCCAAATACGCCTCCCTTCACACCATTGTCAAGCGGGCGACAGGAATAATTGCCAACCTACCTTCCTTCTGTTATTTATAGCGGCCTGTTTTTCCCCCGCATTGGGGATTCGATAGTGCGTGTGTATGTAGGAGAAGCAACATGCAAGAAGGGCAAAACCGTAAAACCTCGTCCTTGAGCATTCTCGCCATCGCTGGGGTGGAGCCGTACCAAGAGAAGCCGGGCGAAGAGTACATGAACGACGCCCAGTTGTCGCATTTCAAGCGCA
>Ga0105251_10002289_pt1 | contig 15178 bp, 11 predicted proteins | sample KBSS64metaG_FD_80424 | JGI IMG/M metagenome (GOLD analysis project Ga0105251, IMG submission 80424) | Switchgrass rhizosphere microbial communities from Kellogg Biological Station, Michigan, USA - KBS S6-4 metaG | ecosystem: Host-associated > Plants > Roots > Rhizosphere > Soil | place...
CCGACCTAGACGAACTGAGACTCGAGCCCGCGTGGGCATGGGGCCACCCGTCCGGCCTCCGCTCGGGCGACGCACCCGAGGAAGTTGCCGACCTGAAGCGCCATACGGAAATAGCCGCTGCTGTGGGCGCGACGGTCATGCGGATCTGCTGCGGCGGCCGCCGCACCCGCCCCGACAACTGGAGCGACCACAAGGCAAAGCTCGTCCCACTTCTGACCGACGCCACCGCGCATGCGAAGGGGCACGGCGTCGTGCTCGCCATCGAAAATCACATCGACATGCTCGCGGACGAACTGGTGGAGCTGATTGATACGATCGATTCGCCGTGGCTCGGCGTGTGCCTGGATACCGCGAATAACCTGCGCATGCTCGAAGACCCGGCCGTCGCGATTGAAAAGCTCGCGCCCTACGCCCGGGCGACCCACGTTAAGGACATTGCTGCCAAGGGTGGCGATCCGCGCGATTTTGCGTTCTGGCCGAGCGTGCCGGTCGGCCGAGGAATTATCGACATGCCACGCGCCTTCGCCGAACTACGCAAACACGGTTACGCAGGACTGCTCGCGCTGGAAATCGACTATCTACATCCCGCTTACGAGAGCGATGAGCAAGCCATCGCCGAAAGCATTCACTACATGCGAAGCCTGCTCTGAGCATGCCCGCCGCTCGCCAGAAATCCACAGGAGACAACCATGCCATTCGAGAAACAACTCAACATTCAGGAATTCCTGGATTCCCGGTCTTTTGGGCCCTTTCACTGGAAGATACTGTTATTGGGCCTCGTGGTCCTGATTCTCGACGGATTTGATGTTGTCGCGATGGGATTCATCGCGCCCGCAGTCGTCGCCGACTGGAAGCTCACACGCGCCGCGCTCGGGCCGGTGCTGAGCATGGGCTTGTTCGGGCTCGCGATCGGCGCGTTGACCGGCGGTCCGCTGGCGGACCGGTTCGGCCGTCGCAAGGTCATCATCGGCGCAATTTTTTTCTTCGGGCTGATGAGTCTCGCTTCCGCATGGTCGCCGAACGTCGAGGTGCTTTCGATCATGCGCTTTCTCACGGGACTTGGACTTGGCGCCTCTCAGCCCAATGCCGCGACGCTTGCCTCCGAGTACGCGCCCAAGAAGTATCGTTCGCTGATGGTGACGGTGATCTATTGCGGATTCACGTTTGGTGCGGCCGGTGGCGGCTTCCTTTCGAGTTATTTGATCCCGACTCACGGCTGGGCATCGATTCTGGTTGTCGGCGGCGTTGTGCCGATCCTGTTTGCGCTCGTCCTGTGCTTCATCCTGCCGGAATCCGCGAAGTTTCTCGCAGTCAAACACGGTGGCCGACGCGCGCTCGAACGTATCGTCAACCAGATCGAACCCAACGCGGTCGATGCCTCGACGAGATTCATCACCGCGGAACGCGAGCACGCCGGCAAAGGCGCGATCAGACTTATCGTTGCCAAGCCGCACACGACTGTGACGCTCGCTCTTTGGGTCGGCCTCTTCATGAACCTGATGACGGTCTACTTCCTCAATAGCTGGCTGCCGATCATCGTGAAGGACAACAACTTTTCGCTTGCCGATGCCGCGCTAGTAGGCGCCATGCTTCAAGTGGGCGGAACGCTTGGCAACATCATCATCGGTTGGGAAATGGATCGCTTCAACCCGCACAAGGTGATGATCGGCACGCTCCTCGCTGCAGGCATCTTCACCGTTGCGCTGGCGAAGATGAGTCCGGGCCTCTACGGCCTCATGACCCTGGTTTTTCTGTTGGGCTATTGCATCAACTCAACGAACACTGGCTGGACCGCAATGGCCGCCGGTTACTATCCGACCGAGATGCGCGCCACCGGTACGAGCTGGATGACTGGCATTGGTCGCTTCGGCGCGATCTCGGGCGCGTCGATCGGCGCGGTTTTGCTCAGTTTCAAGTGGAATTTCGGGCAGTTGTTCCTTGCCTTGACCGTGCCAATCGCGATCGCCATCGTCGCGGCGTACATCAAGGGCCGCCGCAGCGCGGGCGCAGCGCCGGTGTTGCGCAACGCCACTACTCACTGATTCTCGGAGACCCTTTTTCTCATGTCTGATTCGAAGATTGGTCTTATTGGTGCAGGCGCGATTGGTCGTGCGCATCTTGTTGGCGCAGCGGGCGCCGAGGGGCTCGAAATCGTCGGCATCGCCGACCCGAATCCGGCGGCGCAGGCGCTCGCCGAGGAGTTCTCGATCCCGTGGTTCAAGGACCATCGCGCGCTCATCGACGAGACGAAGCCTGACGGCGCAATTGTTGCCACGCCGAACGCGCTGCACGTTCCCATGGCGCTGGAGTTGATCGCCGCCGGCACGGCAGTGCTCGTCGAAAAGCCGATCACCGATACGGTCGATGAAGGCTTGCGTCTCGGGCGCGCGGCTGCCGACGCCGATGTTCCTCTGCTCGTCGGCCATCACCGGCGGCACAATCCGATCGTCCGCACCGCGCGGGCTTTGGTTCAGGGAGGACAACTCGGGCGGCTCGTCTCTGCATCGGTGCTAGCGACTTTCCTCAAACACGACGCCTACTTCAACGAAGCTTGGCGCCGCACGCCTGCTGCGGGACCCGTCCTCATCAACCTGATTCACGAGATCGACCTGTTGCGCTTCGTATGCGGCGAGATCGAAAGCCTGCAGGCTGTTACGTCGAATGCGATTCGCGGATTCGAAGTCGAGGACACGGCGGCCACGCTGCTGTGTTTCAAGAGCGGAGCAATCGCAACGATTACCCTGTCAGACAGCAGTGCTGCGCCGTGGAGTTGGGATCTGTCGTCGGGCGAGAACCCGGCCTTTCCGAAGACTCCGGTCGAGAGTCATTTTTTGTGCGGAACTGAGGCGTCTGTCGCCTTGCCGACGTTGCGGATGTGGCGTTATCCGGGCGAGCGCGGCTGGTTGCAGCCGCTGCAGGACGAAGAGGTGCACTTCGACGCGGCCAATCCGTACATCGAGCAGATGCGACACTTCGGCGCGGTGATTCGGCGAAAAGAGCAACCGCTGACCGATGCGTTTGACGCGACCAGAACCCTCGAAGTCACACTGGCAGTTCGCGACGCCGCGCGTTCCGGTACGACGATCCGCTTTGGGTGATGCTAACGCATCGACAATCGCGAAGAGCCGCGATTAAGACGCGGTAACAAGAATGAACCCGGTGCGAAGGCTCGAAATGCATAAGTTCTATTCGACTGTCTGATCGGCTATCGCTGGTTGTTCGTGCTGACGGCGGTCGTTCGTGAAAGGCGAATGGCCGCATTCGCCCCGTCTCAAGTTATCGGCGGCAACGATTCGAACGTCGGCAGATGGCCGTTTGTTCGCGTTCCGACTCGCCACCGAAAAGCTGACACGGGCAACCCTAACGACAGCCCTGTAGAAGGTTCATCGAGCTGGCGCTCTCGGCCAGTAAGCGACGTTCGACGGGGATCTCGCTTGGTCACTCCGACGTCGGCTTGCCCCCTGGCAGCAGACGTTCCATTTGCGAAGGCGACCAGACTCCTGCCTCTTGCGGGAAAGGGGTAGTTGCCCGCTTGCTCACTTTCGTTGTGATGTGTTTTGATTCACGCATTCGCGTTGAAGGCAGCGACGAAGAATCCATCGCGCGCGGGGCCGGCTACCGCTTTCGCGCAGCGGACTCGCGAAACGCGTATTGCGTCATCCGATCCTGACGTTCGGGCGCGGGACGGCACCGCATCGCGCGCTGGAGGACATCGTCGACAAGCTCGCGCTCGCCAACGGCGTGCCGCTCGCAGATACGCGCATCACCGGTTGGACGTCGATTTCGGTGATCGTGCAACTCGTGCGCGATGGCCTCGGCGTGGCGGCAACCGACGCGCGGATGCGCCGCTTTTCGTGCTCGGCGCGGCGAACGCGACATGGCGGCTGTCACGAATACTGCGAGTAGTCGGATCGACGCTTGATCGAGCGGCCAAGACACTCCGCCTGGCAAGAATGTCGCGTCGCTCGAGCGGACGCTCGCCGGGCTGGTCGCCCTTTGAGCGCGATCCCGCTCAAAGGGGCGCCCGGTCAAGTTGGATTGGGCGGATCAGGGATAGGCAGCCGCCGCGGCGAAATAGAGCACGACCGCTGTCACGACCACCGCAGTAAAGCCTAGATGAATCGCCACTATCGTCGCCAGGACTGCAGCCACGACGGACGTGCATGCGTTGACGCCCCACGCCCAGGGCACGAGCGTTTCGGCACAGCCGGCAACGCGGTTGAGCCCAAGCGGAAAGGGCATGCCCATCGCAAAGCCGAGCGGCGCGATGAGCAGCACGGCAATCGCTATTCTGACCGGGTCGGATAGAGGTATCAGGAACGAGAACAGATGGGGCAGCACGAGCAGGTAGCACAGCGAGATGGCAGAAAGGGCCACGATGGCGGTCGCCGCAGTCGACCGGTGCTTTCTGATCGTGCGCGGCCGTGTCGCGGAACGGGCGACCGGCACCTCGCGACCCTGCAGGCGCTGCGCGTACCGGCTTCCAAGTCCCGCGAACGAGAGGAACGCACACAGCACGACCGCCACAGCGTAGAGCGGGTGGCTCAGGAGCAGAACGAACTTCTGGATGAACGCGATCTCGATGAACATGAAAGCGAAGCCGATCGCGACGAAATAGATCGCGACTCTGCTTTCCGATATCGCCGCCACCGAAGCCGTGGCGTCATTGCGGGAAGTGGCGTCCAAACGCGATGAACCGTGAGCCGTGCCCGTCCGGCGCTTCATCACCCACAGAGGAAAGAGGATCAACACGAAGGCCATGAATGTCGCCTGCAGCAGGGTGGCGATCAGTACCGGGTATCCCCATTCCAGCAAGGTCATGCCGCCTCGCCCTTTCAACGCGAGAAACTCGGGCAGCGATCGCCATTTGAAGAAGTGCAAGAAGTACGGCTTGTCGTCCGTGGCGGGGCGGATATCGAACTTGTAGCGCGCCCAGAACGTTTCTCGCCCGGGACTCAGCAGAGCGTGCGCGGCTTCGAAGAAGTAGGGCCTTTCAAGTACGTTGTAGCGATTCGCTTCTGCGGCCTGCATCCCCGGGTAGTATCCGACGTCGAACGAACGGGCATGGCAGAAGCTGCGCAGCGCGGCGATGTCCCTGTCATCGAATTCCCCGTTTTTGACCAGCAGCGTCGCGGTTTTCCATCCGCGGATCAGCATGAGCCGTCGATATGGTTGTCTTACACCGGCGTTCTCCATCGCCAGTACGGCCGTCGCAAACAGCTTGAGGACGTCGCGCGGGGGCAGCGTGACCCAGCGAGTGATCGCCAGTATGCCGCCTACGTTGAGATGACGCAGATAGTCCTGAAATGCCTCCACCGTGTAGAGGTAACTCTCGGAAAGGGAGTAAAGCCCGGCCGAGGTGGCACTGAAGGAGTCTAGCAGCGCGACCTGGATCAGGTCGTAGCGCTCACCGCGCGCAGCGACGAAACCACGCGCTTCGCCGGCGAACAGGCGAACGTTCGGTGCGCTGTACGGCTTGCCGGAAAAGTCGGCAAAGCGGTGCTGAACCGCTTCGACGATCTGTGGATTCAGTTCGACCGCGTCAATTGCGCTCGCTTCGTGATACAGCGCCTGCAATACGTCGCCTCCTGCCCCGCTGCCGAGCACGAGGACTTTGGGCCGCCGCAGCAGGTGATAGGGGAGCGCGGAGGTCATAGAGTCCAGATAACCGAGCGGCTCGCGCCGCCCGTCATAGCGATTGAGCGCGGACAGTCCGTCGCCGTCGGTGAATACGCCGAGTTGCGGCGGCGGTTCCATCGTCGCGTTGAGGCTAAGCCCGGGCGCATGTCGGAAGGGAATCGAGGGGCTTTCCACCACCGTGACGACACCCAGCGGGCTTGAGCTTTCGGCGACCACGTGCGCATCCTTTATGCGCAGAGCCTGGCTCAGTTCCTTGTACTCCGATGGCCGCAATACGATCCAGTCTCGCGGCAGGCCGGTGGCCAGCATGGCTGCGGCGCCGAGCAACAGGATCGGCAACCACTTCCGGTGCCAGCGGCATTCGACGCATGCCAGCGCCGCTGCCGTGATGCCTGCAGCGCCCAGTACCCGCAGCGCATCCAGCGGACGAAGCACGAACAGCGCGCCGATGATCGCGACGCTGCCCACGCCCGCTCCGCCAATGTCGAAACTGTAGATACGCGGGATCTGGTCATTAAAACGTGTGAAGGTGAGACAGAGGCTGGTCGCGGCGCAGAAGAAAGGAACGAAAAGGAGCACGTAGATCAACAGCAGGCGCAAAGGTTCGCGCGGATTCCAGAGAATCTCCAGCGGGTTGAACGCAATGCGCTGCGCGAACGCGAACGAGGTGACCGCAAAGACGCCGAACAGGATTGCACCGGCTACAAACACGGCTGCGAACCGTGGCACGAGCCAGCGCTGCGCAAGCGAGACCATCGCGCCGGCTGCTCCGTAGCCCAGCAGCGCCGCGCTGATCATCATGTACGCGAAGTGATGCCATTGAATGATCGAAAAGAGCCGCATCAACAGCAGCTCGTAACCGAGGGCAGCGGCTGAAAGCAGCGAGACGGAGAGCAACGGCACGGCAGGCATGATGGCATGAACGTGAAGGGGATGCGGAGGGCGCGCGCTCAGCCATGCTGCCATGCGGGTTCGCGCGATCTCTTTGGGTCGCTCGATTCAATGCCCGACGAGAGGCACGAAGCGGACGGGCAGTATCTGTCGGGTGGAGACGGTCCCGTCGTTCGCCTTCGTGATCAGCAGCAGGTATTGCGTCAGAAACTGCGCGCCTACGGGAATGACAATCCTGCCGCCGGGCTTCAACTGCCGCACGAGAGGAGGGGGGACGTGGCTCGAGGCGGCGGTGACGATGATGGCATCGTAGGGCGCGTGGGCTTCCCATCCGTAATAGCCGTCTCCTACCTTGGTTTCTACGCGCTTGTACGCAAGCCGTTGCAAGCGCTCCTGAGCCGCTTGGCCCAGAGGCTCGATGATTTCGATCGTATAGACCGCTCGCGCGAGGGTCGAGAGAATCGCCGCCTGATACCCTGAGCCGGTGCCGACTTCCAGCACGACGTCAGTGGGCTTGATCATCATCAGGTCGGTCATCAACGCGACGATATAGGGCTGGGAAATGGTCTGGCCATAGCCGATGGGAAGAGGCCGGTTCTCATAGGCGTTGCGCTCGTCGTCGGGTGGCACGAACTGGTGGCGAGGCACTTGGTTCATCGCGGCGAGCACGCGCGGATCGATTGCGGCTCTGCCGGTTGCGACGGAGGTTTCGGTCGCAAGCTCCGAGATGTTCCTGATCATCGTCGCACGAAGGGACGCGAAGTCATCGGCGGCGTGAATGCCAGAAGGCATCCACGCCAGTGTGATTGCGGGAATCAGGATACGCAGCCAGCGCAGCATGACTCGTTTCACCGTCCGGCCCCAGTTGGCTGTCTGCTGAAATTCTACGCCCGCGCACGCGAGGTCGGGCAGGGCGCGTCCGGCCGTTCGTCGTATGTTTAGCGCAGACTTCGAGCGCGTCGTCGTGTCGCCGCCAAAGGCCACATTGCCTCTGGAAAGGCAAAGGTCCGCATTCGAGTGGTAGAGCAGATCGGGACGGGAGTGAGGGGCGTCGACTTGGCAAGGGTGAAGAACGGCGTAGGCGTGCCGGAGCGCGACAACGAACCCGTTCCTCCAGCGAATAGTCGGGCGTGGTGTACCTCGAACTCGAGGGCATCGACGTTGACTCGTTCGCGCGTGAGGCTTGCTCGCGTGTACGCGGCGGTTGTATTGCGATTGCCCATCAAAACGGCGACTCAGGCCAGGCGGTCGCACAGTTGGACCACCTGGATAGTTGCGGGAGCGCGGGACTGTCTGAACGGTTCCGAACGACTCCGGTTGACCAAAGTCGGGACTACGTGCGCTAACGCACATTGCTTGCACGGCGGAAAAGCGCGAACCAAATGTTGTTGGTGTTGTGCGAATTTTCAACTATAAAAGGTCTCGGGAGTCTCAGCGAAAGGACGGCGTTCGTGCCACCACGTTCGACGGGCAGAGGGGTGCTTTCATGGTAAATCACCTACCGAAACGATTCGCAATTGCGGCAGTGCTGTTCGTTCTAAGCGGCAGTGCCCTCGCGAAGACTGAAACCTGCCATCCGGCATCAGAAAAGCAGATTGCTGCGTTGTTTGATCGCTGGAACGATTCGCTTAAAACGGGTGATCCTCAGAAAGTGGTGGCGAACTCCGCTCCACGCTCGGTTCTATTGCCGACCGTCTCGAACAAGCCGCGCGTGTCTGTCGATGAGAAATTAGACTATTCCAAGCATTTTCTCGAGAGCGAGCCCGATGGCACCATCGACTTCCGCGAAATCATGATCGAGTGCAATACCGCGATCGACGCCGGAACCTACACCTTCAAGTTCGGGGACGGTTCGATCGTCAAAGCGCGCTACACGTTCACCCACGTCTGGGACGGGCACAAATGGGTGATTACTAGCCATTATTCTTCCAAAATGCCGGAGAACCAATAAGCGGCGCGGGTGCGATTTGCCCTCGTGAACCACTGTGTCGAAACAGACACCGCCAGCATCACGCCGAGGCCGCCGTCCCCTTGCGGTGGTGACATCGTATGAAATTAATTCTTCGCTGGGGCGACGGGCGGTTTCGCCTATCCTTCGTTTGGCCCAACACCGCTTGCGATAGCTAAACAACGGCGCCGGCTGAATTAATCGTATCAAAGTCGGGCAACGCCCGGACAAAAGCGTATCCCCACTAGGTTTTCTAAGGAGTACTACTTATGGATAGGCGAGATTTTATCAAAAAGACCTCCGCGGTTGGCGCAGCCATTGCGACGACGAACGTCGCCGCCCAGGGCGCCGGGGACGGCCCAAGCGGCAAGCCCAACATCTTGTTCATTCTCCTGGATGAAATGCGCTTTCCCCGGGTGTTTCCGAAAGGGGTTCAGGACGCACGCGAGTTTCTCAAGGCCTATATGCCCCGAACGTTCGATTTGTGGAAGAGGGGAGTCAAATTTTCGGGCCACTACACCGCAGCCTCGGCGTGCAGTCCCGCGCGCGCCGCGCTCGTCACCGGGCTTTACACCCACCAGAATTGGTTGCTCACGACCATTTTGGATTCACCCGACACCAAGGTTTCGATCCAGCCGGTGCTGAACCGGCAGTTTCCAACCTACGGCAAGGTCCTGCAGTCGCTCGGCTATATCACGCCCTATATAGGGAAGTGGCATCTGTCGATCGTGCACAAAGGGCAAAGGCCGCTCGGGCTCTACGGTTTCGAAGGGATGACGTACCCGGATCCGACGGGCAGCAACCTTCAAGGCACAATTGGCGACCCGGGACAAGGCTACCTGAGCGACACGAACATCGCGGACCAGGCAACGCAGTGGTTGCAGCGGCGCAGGCCGGCCGACCCGCCCTGGTGTTTGACCGTCGGCTTCATCAATCCGCACGACAAGGAGTTCTTCCCCGCGGGCACGGAGTTCAAGCGCTTTACGGAGCTTTTTGCTTCGAACAACTACAACCCGAATGGCTATTCCCAGTGGATCGATTACACCGCAGGGCCCCCGACGTACAACTGGGAGTTCAACCCGCTGCGCAATCCGCCGCAGTACGGATATCCGGCAACTGCGCCGAACTGGGAGTCTGCCTCGCAACTGTCGGCCAACAAACCGCCGATGCAGACCTTCAACCGCACGCTGCAGGAAGCCGTCTGGGGTGGCGTGCAGGACACGCGAGGTACGGATTTCGAAATCTCGGCTTATCCAGTCAATCCGAACCTGCCGCCGCCCTCCGAGACGAAGGGGGTTGCCAAGGCGCCTTTCAACTATTGGAAGCGCGGGCTCGATTCCTACACACAGATCATGTCGATAGTAGATTCAAAAATTGGCGCGGTCGTTGACTCATTGCCGCCTGCGGTCGCGAAGAAGACGATCATCGTGCTGACCTCGGACCATGGCGACTATGCAGGCGCTCATGGCTTGATTTCGGGTAAGACCGGGACGTGCTACGAAGAGGCGTTTAACGTCCCGCTCATCGTGATGGATCCGACCGGGCAGTACAACGGGGATCTTGACGTCGTTCGCAGCGGCCTGACCTCGTCAGTTGATATCCTGCCGATGTTGGCAACCTTTGCCAACGGCGGCACGCGAAGCTGGATGACTGGAGATTATGCGCAGCTGTACGGGAACCGACACGACTTGCTTCCAATGCTGAAGAGCGCGAGCGCGCCAGGCCGGCCGTATGTGGTCTTTGCATCCGACGAGATCGTGCCAGAGGTCTACAACTTCAATTCTTCGGCATCGCACATCATTGGCGTGAGAACCGAGGCGGGCAAACTCGGAACGTACTCGTACTGGGCGCCGTCGACGACCACCATCAGCGGATCGAGCGATCTTGAGTATTACGACTACGCGACCGAGCAGGGCAGGCTCGAACTGGACAATCGGTCTAGTTCTCACGCGGCGCAGGAAATGTATCAGAAGCTAATAAACGAGATCCTTCCGAACGAGCTGCAAGCCCCGATCCCGGGGAAGTTCGTCGCCGCGCAGAATACGGCGCAGTCGCGATATCTCGAGTACATCAGCCTCATCAACAGCGGAGGGAACTTCGAGCTGCCGTTCAAGATCGGGGACATCTGAAGCATCAGCGGTGCATCGAGGAAGGCCCGCATCGCCGGCGACGACAGAGTTCGTTCTGCGTGGACGTCGACACCGGCAAATTGGCGTGCTCCTCGATGCGTTTTTAACTGCAGGAAGCCGCGCCGCCGACTCCGCGCTCGCGCGTCATATGCGTTCTCGCAGATGCGCGTGGCGGTCTCCGCTCCTGAAGCGGTCCGCGTGAGAACCACGCTAACCTGGGCTTTCGAGATTCCCGACGGCGACGACGGGACCCCATTGAGCGCGCACCCGTACCACGCGATTGACGCCGATCTTTGTCGCCTTATCTCCCCCGGCATGAAGGCGAGGTTACCCGCTCGCTTCACAGGAGTAATCCCTGCAAGGACATCCTTGGTCATGCCGTAATCAGCAAGTCGGTCAAACATCGGGGACTCGGTTGGAGCTGGGGCGACCGCGTTCACTCGAATGCCCAAAAACGCAACCTCAAGCGCCGCCGATTTGGTCAATCCTTCGACAGCATGCTTGCTCGCCGCGTAAATTGCGCTGGTGGGGAATCCGACCTGTCCGCCGATAAAGGACAGGTTCACAATGCCTCCAAAGCCTTTGCGTCTCATCGCTCTGAGCTCGGTGATTCATGTCCCACACCATCCAATCAAGCAGATGGACCAGTTCGTGACTGGGAATTTCGGTCAGTTCCGCGCGGGTCATGACTTTTGCCCCGTTGGCAGCGTTATGCGTTCCGGATGCGACCCGCCGAAACCGTCTGAGCAACATCCGCGTGCTCCATTGAACAAGCATCGAGAGCACAAGCGCGACGCCGAAAGTAATGCTAGTTCCTTGGAGAGGAAGCAGCATGGCGAGCGTCATACAGAAGGCAGCAAATGAGAAGCGACCGACAACCATCCCTCGCAGCAACGAAACGACAAATTCTGAACCGCAAGCCCGATCTGATGCACCATTCTGCCATCGCGCTAACATCGGATGGTAAGGTATCGGCCTTCAACACTTATTGCTTAACACGTGAGGGAAGCCGTGAGCCGTACTTCATTTGACGTTATCGTTGTCGGCCTCGGTGCGTTCGGGAGCGCGACGCTTTATCAGCTGGCGAAACGAGGCGCGAGCGTCCTCGGCATCGACCAGTTTGCACCGCCACACAACAAAGGGTCGAGTCACGGCAACACGCGAATCACACGGCTCGCGGCAGGCGAAGGTGCAGACTACATTCCGTTCATCAAGCGCTCCCATGACATCTGGCAGGAGCTCGAAGCGCAGACGGGCAAACGGCTTTACCACCGTATCGGCTGCTCGTCGCAACGGCCATCGGCGACGCCATCCGCCGCCGCCACGCCTACGCGGCATTGAGCATCGAAGTGAAGTGAATGAGTGTGCGATATCTATCGATTAGCATGACGAATCGATAGCCTCGACATGCGTGAGTTTCAAGACCGACCTACACGAGGAGGGCGATGACACCGCCGATCCTCGATGCACAAATTTAACGATGTCAACTGGAGGAGAAATGGTGAGAAGTGGAATGAGACGGTCGCTGACCGCATTGACGTTGGTGGGGCTGTCGAGCGGCGCCGCGTACGGACAAAACAGCGTCACGCTGTACGGTTCCGCTTGACGGCGGTCTGCGCAATCTGGTGAACGGCACCAAGGCAGGCGGCGCGGCGCTGACGATGGCCTCGAACGGGATGTACAAATCGAACCGTTGGGGCTTTGTCGGCACGGAGGACCTGGGCGGCGGATACTACGTTCGCTTCAACCTGGAGGCGGGCTACGTTCTCTCGACCGGCGCGAACAGCAGCACGACCAACCAGATGTTCCAGCGTAATTCGACGATCGGTGTCGGCGGGGCGTTCGGACGGGTCGATATCGGCCATCAATTCACGTTGCAGCACAGGCTGATCAAGGAGTTCGAGCCGTTCGATCTCGACTATCTTTCTGTCACCGAAGCGGCGGCGATCGCCGGAGGCACGAGCGGACGGGACGACAACGCGATCTACTACCACGGCGACTTCGGTCCGTGGACGGCACGCGCGGACTACGCGCCGGGCGGCGTGCCCGGCAGTCTCGCCAGCGGTTCGATGATTGCGGGCGGTTTCAATTACCACACGCAGCGCTTCAATGTCGGCGCGGGATATACGCGCCGCTCTACGCCGGTTTCGTCGACGTCCAGTGCGTATTTCGGCAACGATCAGTACACGGCGGGCGGCGGCGTGACGCTCGGCCCGTCAAAGTCATGGGCGGCTATTCGCTCATGATGCAAGCCGTTCCGTCCACGATGGCGGGAAAGACACGCAATCAGTACATGTGGGGCGGCGTGCGCTATCACGAGGCGCCGTTCTTCAATGTGACGGCCGCCTATTACGACAACAAGAATACGACCAATGGCGTGTGAGCGGCAGAATGGACGTATCGATTCTGGGTGTCACATATTCGCTCTCGAAGCGCACGTTGCTTTACGCTGATATTGACTACACGCATTTCACGGGCGGCTACGCGACCAATGCGACGCTGAACCCGTCTCTGCACGAGAAGCATACGGGCCTCTCATTCGGTATGAATCACTGGTTCTGACAGATTGGGACGGCTGACAAGGCTGAGGCGTTGGTGGCTGGCGAGACGTAACCAGTCATCAGCACTCACGTGATGAACGAGGTCACGCTTGCTTTGACGGGAACATGGGCCTTACGTGGTCGACGGCCAAGCCAGGGCATTGTTGCATGCGACGGCGGAAGCGAGTAGGATTAAATCCTACTGAAAGGAGGCTGCCATGAGAACGACGCAGCAGATGAGCATCACTCTACCCAACGAGATGGCCGAGTTTATCCGCACAAAAGTAGCAAGCGGCGACTACGCGTCTGACAGCGAAGTGCTGAGAGACGCGCTTCGCGCGCTCCGCGAGCGTGACCGTGCCGTCGAGGCGTGGTTGCGAAACGAAGTCGTTTCTGCAGCGCAAGCTCTTCAGGACGATCCGAGCCGTGCATTATCAGCCGATCAGGTACGTGCTGAATTGAAAAGATCTCGCGCACGCCCCGAATGAATTGGCGCGTCCAGTTTGCGCCCGAAGCACTCGATCAGCTGCGGAGCCTTGAGAAGCGAATCGCCAACATTGGCGCTCCGATCACGGCAGAACGCTACGTTGATTCGATCGTCGATTTCTGCGCGAAGCTTCAACATTCCCCGCACGGGGTGTCGCACGCGATGATTTGCTGCCCGGACTTCGCGTCACTCATTTCCGCAAGCGAGCCATCATCGCGTATACGTTGGACGCGGAGGTCGTCGCGATGGTTGGTGTCTTCTACGGCGGCCAAGATTACGAAGCGGCGCTCAATCCTGATGAGGACCAATGAAGCAGCTTGCTAAGGCGACTGACCGCTGCCTCTGCATCGGACTATTGTTAACTTGACATAATTAAGGGCGCACGCAGGGCAGCGTCCGACCTGTCTCAATTAGTGCGTCTTCCTGTGGCCGCACCGACAGTGCGAACAACTTTGGACCGGTGACCGGCTCAGGTGAGGCAAAGCTAACGACGCACGACGAATAAGCTACAACGCGAGATGATGCCGCCAAGCCGTCAGCACCAACACGTCCACAAAAGCTTGGGATCGGACTGGTCAAGTCTTTTGAAGACAGGTATGCGGGAGGAGCAACACGCCAGTTGATATAAGCCGCTCGACCGTTGACGAGCGCTTCGGTAGCGCCGGAATTCAATCAAAGGGGAAAGTGTGAAACGCCTACAGAAATGGTCGACGTCCATGATAGCCGTTGCGGCGATTAGTTTCAGTATCGGCTGCTCTCTGAATGCAGGCGCGCTGAGCACAGGTAACGTTCAGGACGAAGCTGCGATAAACCGTGTAGTTTCTGAGATGACTCAGGGCTTCAACAGTCATGATGCTGAGACCGCCACCCGGATGTATACCAACGATGCCGACTTCGTCAGTGTCCGCGGCGAGATTGCGAAGGGAAGGGAAGAGATTCGAAAGGGGCTGGCTGCCATTCTGAGCACAAGGGCAAGGAATGCATCACTTGATACTCGAGCCGTAACGATTCGGTTTATTCGACCAGACGTTGCTATTGTGCACGTTGACAACGAGCTCAGGGGGCTCGTAAATTCCGAGGGACAGACACTGCCCGCGCATCGGGAGCTAAGCCTCCGGGTATTCGTGAAGGAGTCTGGAGTTTGGCGAGTTGCCGCTTTTCAAAATACTCTAACGGGACCGTCTCAGCCTAGCTCGATGGGGAAGCCTTCTGCCGCGCCGTGACAGGCGAAACGCAGTGATGCCGCGAGCAACTCGGCCGGTCGCGACAGACAGAAAGCGGCCAAGAGGCCGTCATTCATTCGCATGAACCATCGCCGATTTAGCCTGCCGACCGACTCCCGTTGGCAGCCGTTGGCGGACGAACTGCTGCCTCGCGTCGTTCGTTCGCGGCTCGGCTACACTCGCATCGGACGGGAGCCAGAAAAACCCTTCCAAACACCTGCGCGGCACGATGCACGTTACGCTTTCTTCGCGCCAATCGATGACGAAGCTGAGGGTCCTGTTTGTCGGCAGAGATCTGCGGTTCGGGCACAAGCAATTTC
>Ga0105251_10002291_pt1 | contig 15173 bp, 9 predicted proteins | sample KBSS64metaG_FD_80424 | JGI IMG/M metagenome (GOLD analysis project Ga0105251, IMG submission 80424) | Switchgrass rhizosphere microbial communities from Kellogg Biological Station, Michigan, USA - KBS S6-4 metaG | ecosystem: Host-associated > Plants > Roots > Rhizosphere > Soil | place...
CCTACCCCGTGCCCAGATGGCGGAATTGGTAGACGCACCAGCTTCAGGTGCTGGCGATCGCAAGGTCGTGGAGGTTCGAGTCCTCTTCTGGGCACCATTTGTTCCAAGCGGCTGAAAGCCTTGGCAAATCTAGGAAAGTCTGTCTCCGAAGTACACTTTCGAGGTACACAGGAGCATCGGGCTGTGCCCAGGAATCAAACACACCTTCAGTGCATCAACGGTCACTATCGGTATCGCCGCAGGTGGCCGAAGCACCTCCGCTCGGCCGCGAAGGGCGAGTTCTTCATCCGGCATCTTAGAACCTCAAGCCTAGCTGAGGCTCTACGACTCCGCGCCACCGCTGAACTGGAGTTCTTCTCCGAAGTTGACCGGCTGAGCGGCTTGGTGGATGCGACGCCGCGCGAGATCTCCCAGGCAGAGGCGACGGTATTAGTTTCTCGCTGGTTCGCCGAGCAGGTCCGCAGAGATGCGGAACATGAACTCAACAGACCTGCCATCGATGCTGAGGAGCGTCGGAAGGCCTTGGAGGCGAAGCGCCTTGTAACGGAGCTCGTCTCGGACATGCTCGGAGCCGGGGACTACCAAGTTTTCGAGGAGCACGCCGCTCGTTTGTTTGAGCAGCAAGGCATCAAGGCAGACCCCAGCTCCCCAGGTTTCCGCCTCGCGGCACAACTTATGGCGCGGGCCGACAAGGAACGCTGGTTGCTGAGCGAAGCCCGCCAACGCGGGGACTTCGGGTATCAACCGGCAGATCCAGTGTTTTCGTCCGCCCTAAAAGCAGAGGGAGCGAATAAGTCCGCCCCAACGCTCGGGGGCCTGATCGAAGCATTCAAGGCGGATAGAGCGCCGGCTTGGTCGCCCTCAACCGCAGCGGCCTACATCCCCGTTGAGCGCGTTTTGCGAGAGGTCCTTGGTTCGGCTCGTCAGTTGGGCACTCTGACCCGTGAAGACGGCCGGAAGCTTTACGACACCGTTCGGCAACTTCCTAGAGGCCTTGGCAAGTCTCCTAAGCTCAAAGGTCTCTCAATACGCGAGGCCATCCGTACCGATCTTCCAAAGCTTTCGCCGAAGAGCGTCAATGGCACCTATCTGGCGATGATGAAGGCGACCTTCCGCTTCGCGGTGCAGGAACAATGGCTAGCTGCGGATCCGCTTGCCGGTCTTTCGGTCGTCGATCCGGTCGCAGACGCAGACAAACGCGATCCTTTCAGCATCCAGCAGCTCAACCAAATCTTCGGTGCCAGCCCCTGGCAGCCGCGAGAAGAGGCACCACGGGGACGGCCGCTGCACTTCTGGGGACCTTTGATCGCCCTGTTGCTCGGCATGCGGCGGGGCGAAATCGCTCAGTTGAGAACCGACGAGGTTGCTGTCGTCGAGAATGTTCCCGTATTGCTGGTACGCGCTGGGCATGGCAGGCGTCTAAAGACCATGAACGCCCGGCGTATGCTGCCTCTTCACCCAGAGCTTATCCGGCTCGGCTTCATGAACTACGTCGAACGCCGACGCATGGCGGGAGAAGATCGGCTTTGGGCGGGCGAGCAGCCGGATAGTCGCGGGAAGTGGGGCGACGGGTTCTCGGATTGGTTCCAACGCCTGCTTCAGGCTAGAGGCATTTCTGGGACCAAGCTCGGGCTTCACAGCTTCAGACATAACTTCCAGGATCGGTTGCGTGAAGCCGGGCTGCACGGAACGGCCTTGGGCCAAGAACTCGCCGGCCGGTCGAGGGGCGGCAATACCTCCAACAACTACGGCAGCGGATTCCCTACGGCTATGCTCGCCGAAGCGGTCGCAAAGATATCGTATCCCGGTTTAGTTCTGCCTCCGAATAGCTGAAGCAGTTGCGTTTCTCTTGCGGTTGGGCAAGTTGGATCAGAATGGCGACCCCCGAGGAAAGAGCGCGCGAACTGATCGATGCCCAGCTGCAGGCTGCGGGCTGGATCATTCAGGACCGCGCAATGATGAACCGCAGGGCCGCAGTGGGCGTCGCCGTGCGCGAATACCCGATGGCCTCCGGTCCTTGCGACTACCTCCTGTTCGTCGAGGGCAAGGCCTGCGGTGTAATCGAGGCCAAGCCAGAAGGGACAACCCTGTCCGGGGTGGCTGAGCAGTCGGCAGTCTATCAGGGCAGTATTCCCGAGCCTTTAGCGACCTGGGGCAGCCCTCTTCGGTTCGGATATGAGGCAAGCGGATCTGAGATCCAGTTCGCGGACCGTCTGGACCCCGACTTCCGTTCACGGCGTCTCTTCGCCTTCCAAAGACCCGAGACGTTGCTGGAATGGCTAAGATCGGGCTCCAGTCTGCGGTTGCGGTTCACACGGTTTCCGATGTTAGAGTCGCTCGGCCTTCGTGACTGCCAAGTGGAGGCCATCGAGGGCATCGAGCACTCGCTGGCTCAGGACAAGCCGCGCACTCTGATCCAAATGGCGACAGGTGCCGGGAAGACCTTCACGGCGGCAAACCTGTCCTACCGACTGCTGGCACACGCCCAGGCCAAGCGCATCCTCTTCCTGGTCGACCGCAACAACCTGGGCCGCCAGACCTTGAAGGAGTTCCAGGCGTTTCGCCCTCACGGCACTGGTCGGCTCTTCACGGAACTGTACAACGTCCAACGGCTGGGCCCCGCCGGCCTAGACCGGGACGCCAAGGTCGTTATTGGAACGATTCAGCGGGTCTTCTCCCAACTCTCTGGCACCGATCTGTCCGAGGAAGCCGAAGAGGTCAGCGACTGGGAGAGCGGCAGCGCCCCGTCTAAGGCTGTGACCTACAACGCCGGCTTCCCGCCCGAGACCTTCGATGTCGTGATCGTCGACGAATGCCACCGCTCGATCTACGGCAGCTGGCGGCAGGTCCTCGACTACTTTGACGCCCACGTTATCGGCCTAACGGCGACCCCCTCAGTCCACACCATGGGCTTCTTCAACAGCAACCTGGTCGCCGAATACCCCTACGAGCGGTCAGTGGTCGACGGGGTCAACGTCCCCTTCGAAATCTTCCGCATCCGCACCCAGATCGGAGAGCACGGCAGCCGCATTCCCGCTGGCTTCACGGTGCCCCGCCGCGACCGCCACACTCGCCGCGAGCGCTACGAACAACTTGACGACGACCTGGTGTACTCGGGTGCTGACCTCGACCGATCAGTCATAGCGCCCAATCAGATCAGGACAGTCCTAGAGACCTTTCGGGACACCATCAGCACCGAGCTGTTCCCCGGACGGACCGAAGTGCCGAAGACGCTAATCTTCGCCAAGGACGACCACCATGCCGAGACCATCGTCGAGGTCGCCAGGGAGGTCTTCGGGAAGGGCAACGAGTTTGCCAAGAAGATCACCTACCGGGTCACCGGCGTCGATCCCGAGCAGCTCATCAGCGCCTTCCGCAATGACTACAACCCGCGCATTGCCGTGACCGTGGACATGATCGCCACCGGTACCGATGTGAAGCCGATCGAGGTTCTAATCTTCCTGCGCGACGTTCACTCCAGCCTCTACTTCGAGCAGATGCGCGGACGCGGAGTGCGCACGGTCAACGCCAGCGATCTCGCCCGGGTGACGCCCGATGCAAGCGGCAAGGACAGATTCGTGCTGATCGACGCCGTGGGGGTAACCGAGAGCGAGAAGGGCGTGACCCGTCCCTTGGAACGGGACCGGACGGTTTCCTTCGACAAGCTGCTGGAGCAGATCGCCAGCGGGCGCAGCGACGAGGATGCAGTCTCGACCCTGGCCGGGCGTCTTGCCACCCTCGACCGCAAGCTTACTGACGAACAGAAGGCCCAGGTGATCGAAGCGAGCGGCGGCCACACCCTCGCCGAACTGGCCGGGCGGCTGGTCGATGCCATAGACGAGGACCAGATCATCCGTGCGAGCCCCTCGCCGGAGCAGGAGGAGGCCACGGCCGCCCGCCTGCGCGAAGAAGCCCTGAGCCCCTTCGATAACCCGACGCTGCGCAACCTGCTGAGCGAGCTGAAGCGGATGAGCGAGGTGGTGATCGACCACCACTCACCCGACATCGTTATCTCCACCGGCTTCGACGAGCAGGCGGCCCAGGACATGGTTTCGAACTTCCGCCAGTTTCTGGAGGAGCAGCAGGACGAGCTGGTCGCACTCTCGATCCTCTACGGCAAGCCGCAGGCGCAGAGCCGACTCACCTATAGGGGCCTGGAGGAGCTGCGTGAAGCGATGATGCGTCCGCCGTGGCTGCTGCAGCCGCTCGCCCTCTGGAGCGCCTACAGGCGCCTCCACGGGGACAAGGTGCGGGGCAACCCGTCCAAGGTCTTGACTGACATCGTCGCGTTGGTGCGGTTCGCCATCGGGAGCGTGGACGCCCTCGCTCCGCTGTCGATGGACATGGCTGGCCGGTTCAACCTATGGCTGGGCCGGGAGAAGAAGGCTGGCCGCGACTATACCCAGGCCCAGCTCGCTTGGCTGGAAGCGATCCGCGACCACCTTGCGGCGAATATCGAGCTGGACCTTCGCGACCTCCAAGAGCTGCCGCAGTTCAGCCAGCGGGGTGGCATCATTGCGGCTCGGTCGGCTTTCGGGCAGAGGCTGATCGCCGTGATCGAGGACGTCACGCAGGCATTGGTGGCGTAAGGTATTCAAGTGGCACGAGGAAGGAAAACGGCTGCCGTGACGGCAGGTCCTGTGGAAGGGCCATGGGAGCTGCCTGGCGACTGGCGGTGGGCATTGGCTGGGGAAGTATTGCCCCTGTCCTACGGCAAGGCATTGCCCGCTAAGCGAAGAGCTTCCGGCGGTGGATGTACGGTTTTCGGGTCTTCGGGCCCGGTTGGTACCCACGACGAGCCACTTGTTACTGGACCAGCTATCATCGTCGGGAGGAAGGGCTCTGCGGGCTCCGTTCACTTCAGCCGAGGCCCATCCTGGCCGATTGACACTGCCTACTATAGCCTCAGCTCCCCTGATTGCGATTTGAGGTACGGTTACCACGTGTTATCGTGGCTGCGCCTCGACCGCCTCGACCAGTCGACAGCAATCCCGAGCTTGAGCAGGGACAGCTATAATCAACTGCCGGTCCCCTTGCCTCCGGTGGAAACACAACGGCGCATTATCGCTAGGATCGAAGAGCTGTTCGCCGAGCTGGACGATGGCGAGGCAGCCCTTGCCCGCGCATGGGACGACCTGAAGACCTATCGCAAGTCCCTGCTCAAGGCTGCGGTCACCGGAGAGCTCACGGCGGACTGGCGAGAGGCTAATCCGATGCAGGAGACAGGCGAGCAGCGCCTGCAGCGCATTGTGGGTGAGACAAAGGCAAGCGGGTCGTACGAGCCGAAGAACCGAGGGAAGTCACTAACGATGGAAGGCCCTTCCTCCGATGAACTTTCTGATCTCCCGGAAACGTGGACTTGGGCTAGCATCGGGCTGCTGGGCGTTGTTTCCGGAGGAGTGACCAAGAACGCCAAGCGCAGCGACGCTCCGATATTCATGCCATATTTGCGTGTCGCCAACGTGTATGCCGACCGCCTCGACCTTCGTCAGATCGAGAAGATCGGCATCGAGCCCAGCGAGCTTCCGCGTGTCGCACTTCAGCCGAACGACCTGTTGATCGTAGAGGGCAACGGCAGCATCGATCAGATTGGCCGTTGCGCGATTTGGGATGGAAGCATCGAGCCTTGCGTGCACCAGAACCACCTCATCAAGGTTCGCTTCGAGGAGGGATACCTGGCGCGTTGGTGTTCCCTTTGGTTGCGGTCGCCTCTAGGCCGCCGGGAGATGGAGCAGCAAGCCAGCTCAACATCGGGTCTCCATACCCTGAGCATCTCCAAGGTATCCAACGTGAGGGTGCCTATAGGCCCAGAGGACGAACTGAGGCTCGCCCTCTCCCGTGCAGAGGGGCAGATCGACGACGGTCGGGATTGCCTCGCTGCGCTCGATAGACATCGGCAAGACGGGGCCGCGCTTCGCCAAGCCATTCTTCATTCTGCCTTTCGAGGGGAACTGATCCAGTGAATGAACAAGCGCTCGTCGCGAAGGTCTGGAACTACGCACACGTCCTCAGGGACGATGGGGTTTCCTACGGGGACTACCTTGGTCAGATCAGCTTCCTGCTGTTTCTGAAGATGGACGAGGAGCGTACCAAGTTCCTCGGCGAACCCTCAGCCATCCCCGAGGACTGCCAATGGGAAACCCTGCGAGGCAAGTCAGGCTCGGCGCTAGAGGCGCACTACAAGAAGGTTTTGGAGAAGCTCTCCACCCGGGACGACATCGTTGGCACCTTGTTCCTGAAGGCTGAGAGCAAGATCACGGATCCGGCAAAGCTCCAGCGGCTGGTGTCGCTGATCCATGGCGAGACCTGGATGGGCCTCAACGTCGACATCAAAGGCACCATCTACGAAGGTCTGCTCGAACGGAATGCCGGAGAGGTAAAGTCCGGAGCCGGACAGTACTTCACACCACGGCCCGTGATCCAGGCCATGGTGGATGCGATTGACCCGGAGCCAGGAGAAACTGTTTGCGATCCGGCGGTTGGCACCGGCGGTTTTCTTCTGGCCGCCTACGAACATATGCGCGCCAAGCCCGGCGCCAATGACCGCACCATTGCCCGCAAGATGCGGGAGGAGAGCTTCTTTGGCTCGGATATCGTGGCTGAGGTGGTTCGCCTCTGCGCGATGAACCTCTATCTGCATGGGATTGGCGGCACGACGTCCCCAGTGCGTCAGGCGGATGCGCTTCTTTCTGATGACGGCAGGCGCTTCGACCTCGTCCTGGCCAACCCGCCCTTCGGCAAGCGGCAGTCCTTCCGGATCGTCAACGCCGAGGGCGAAATCGAGAGCGAGCGCCAGGAGTACGTCCGGGACGACTTCGTTGTCACCACAGGCAACAAGCAGCTCAACTTTCTCCAGCACATCATGACGATTCTGAAGAGCAGCGGCTCGGCGGCGGTGGTTCTGCCCGACAACGTGCTCTTCGAGGGCGGCGCGGGCGAGGCGCTGCGCCGGAAGCTCCTCAAGGACTTCGACTTCCACACGCTCCTGCGGCTGCCCACGGGCATCTTCTATAGTCAGGGTGTAAAGGCCAACGTTCTGTTCTTCGACGCAGCCCCGGCTGGTGATCGCGTGGCAACCGAGGCTCTCTGGGTTTACGACCTGCGCACCAACCAGAAGTTCACCCTGCGGACCCGGCCGATCCGCCGGGCGGACCTGGACGATTTCGTCGCCTGCTATGGTGCCAAGCACCAGCGCCACAAGCGCCAGGAGGCCGAGCGGTTCCGCCGGTTCACTTACGAGGAGCTGGTCGCGCGCGACAAGGTCAACCTCGACATCTTCTGGCTACGCGACGACAGCGCCACGGACCCGAACAGCCTGCCTCCCCCGGACGAGATCGCCGCAGAGATCGTGGTGAGCCTGGAGGAGGCTTTGGAGAAGTTCCGGAGTGTCGCAGCAAAACTTGGGGCGCAGCCGGCGGAATGACCCACTCAGTACACTTCCAACACGTCGTAAGCAGCCCTGATGACCTCATGGGGGTTAAGGCGGTGTTCGGAGCGCTTGCCGGCCGCGCTATGTGCTTCGGTTCTCATGGGGACGCGAAGCTCAAAGATCCGAAACACTTCCAGTCAGCCCGAATCTCGGCCCAGTATGCGGCCGAGCGCCCGATGCTGGTGACGGTCGGGGGCGGCGGGGAGTGTCCGCCCGATCTCCAAGGGCGTGTGCTGAACGTCGCCAAGGTCAGTAAGGTCTATGGCGAGACCCCCGTCTTCTACACGGCCCCGGAGGATCGCGAGCGCCTCTCGCGCTGGCCGGTGGCGACTGCCCTGCTGGACGTCTACGAGGTGGAAGGCTTTCCGCGGCTGGTGGAGGACCTAGGCCTTCCTGACCGCACTATCCTCACCAGTGCCTTCGACCTGGTTGTGCGTCCTGCCGAGAAGGTCGAGGCACTCTGGAAAGCACTGCACGATGTCTCGCTGCGGTTACTCGACCTCCCACCCTTGGTGAACTTTCGGGAGCCTGACCGCGTCACGCTCGTCGGCTCTATGCCCCCGGTCAGCATCAGCAAGGAAGAGGGACAACAGCTATCGAAGGAGGTGCAGGTCCTTGAGCGCCGGTCAGAGCTAGCCAGAGCCGCCAAAGCACTGAACCAGAGTGCCAATGGGGGTGGCCCAGGCCGGAGCACCAGTAACGACGGCCTGCTTCACCCCGACGAGATCGAGGGCCTCAACATCAAGGCGGACACGGTAATTCTATCCGCCTGTGAGACCGCTAGCGGCAATGGCCAGCCGGGCGCTGAAGCGCTCTCCGGCTTGGCGCAGGCCTTCCTCTATGCCGGATCTCGCACCATCCTCGCGACACAGTGGAAGGTCGAGAGCCTCTCGGCTGCCTCACTCATGTCGCAAACTGCGGTGACGCTGTCATCGACGCCGGACGTGGCAGAACGCCTGCGTCGATCAATGCGGACGCTGAAGGTACGCAAGGGATACGCGCATCCGGCTTATTGGGCTCCTTTCGTGGTCGTCGAACGCACGATATCCTGAAAGCAGGGCGGGTGAGAGGGAGGGGGCTCGTCTCGGCAAGACTCAGCATGACGGCCGCCGGAACGCCTATCAAGGCCAGCGGCCCAGAGCATGTCATGGCCTTCGCGCCGACGCGCTCGGGCAAGGGTGTTGGGCTTGTTGTACCGACGTTGCTTAGTTAGACCGGCTCGGTGGTCATTCACGACATAAAGGTGAGAGCTGGCAACTGGCCGCCGGTTGGCGCGGGCGCTTCAGCCAGACTCCGACCGGGAATGTCCGACATGCGAGGCGATATTGGTCATTCGCCAAGGCTCAAGTAATATCTTGTGTGCTTCAGTTCCCCTTCCTTGCGAAGGGCTTCCAACTCGACCAGTTCCGTGAGATCGCGAGTAGCCGTCGCTGGCGCTGCGTCGGTAATCGTCCGGTAGTTTGCCGCGCTCAACCCGCCCCTGAAACCATCCGGTCCTTCGGCGAAAATGCGGAGCAGGGCCTTCTCTTGCCGTGCGTTGATCTGTCCGCGGAGGCGGTCGAGCAGCTTGGCCTTGGCCAGAAGGAAATGAACCCGATCAAGTGTGCGCTGTTGGGCTGCAAGCGCGATGTCGGAGAACCATTCGAGCCAATCGTCGATGCGGTTGGACAGACTCGCTCGTTGAAGCTGCGTGTAATAGTCCTTGCGATGGCGCTGGACTGTCTCTGCAAGGGCCGTGATCGCGGGCGCGTCAAGCCCTTGGGCCAGAGCCTTTTCCGCAATCGCGCGGCCGAGGCGCCCGTTGCCATCTTCGAAGGGGTGAATGGACTCGAACCATAGATGAGCAATACCGGCTCGCGTCAGTGCACTCACCGGTGAAGGGCCGGCCGGCCTGGTATCGTTGAACCAGGCAATGAATGCGTCCATCTCGCCTGGTACCGCTTGTGATGGCGGAGCCTCGAAATGCACCTTGGGCGCGTGCAGGGCTCCCGAGACGATCTGCATGGGATCGGTATGTGTTCGATATCGGCCTATGTCGGCGAGGTCCCGCCTGCCGTTCAGGAGCAAGGCATGCCAATGGAACAACATGGTGTCGCTGATCGGCTTGCCATAGCTGTGGAAGAGGTTCGCCATGAGTTCTGCAGCGCCTGCCTCGGCGGCATTGGCGCGGCGGTGATCGGCCTTGATCCCCAGATGCTTCGCAACGGACGACTGTACGCTCGCGCGATCGAGGATCTCACCCTCGATCGCGGAACTGTCGACGGCTTCCTGTGCCATGAGTTCGATGGAAAGGTTCTGGCGATCGTCGGCATCGAGATGAGCCATGACACCGACCAGGATACCGGCGCCCTTCAGAAACTTGTCCTCACGGTTTCTCAGGCGCTTCGCATCGTAGGCGAAGTTAGGCCAGTCGGGTTGTTGCCAGTTCCAACGCATGATCGATAGCGCCCCTTCCTATCGATCAAATATCAGCATTATTTGATTTATAAAAGATGTTCTTATCGCTCAGAACGAGCACCCGATCGTATGGGTCGGTCAAGGAGGGGCTCAATGTAAAGGGGGCGACGAATCGACAATGTAAGCTGACGATCTGGAGCCTTTAGGACTCGAACCATTCCGATAAAAAGTCCCAGGGTATCGGTGAGGGTATCGCCTCATGGTGCCTCTCAAGAAATGGCGGTTTTCTGCGCCAGAATGGGTCGCTTTCGAGTCCTCTTCTGCATCAAATCCAGGGACGTCCGGTGGCGTTCGGGCACGTCCAGCGAGACAGATTTCGCGGCGGCTTTGGCGACCTTGACCGTCGCCGTCGGGTAGCCCAGGCGTTGCTTTGAGATGCCGGTCGGTACGCCCACTGGGCGATAGCGGCGGCGTCACGGACGACCGTCAGTACTGCAATGCTGGCCCGCTGGCTGGGAGCCATCGTTCAGCTATCCGCCAGTCCGAGCAAAGAGCGGCCCCGGCGACCCGCGGTTCGATCTCGATAGGCCGTTCTCGCCGATGACGGAGAGAAGCGCTGCCATCATCAAAGAAAATGTGCATGAATTTTTAATGAGAATCATTGCAAATCGTGTTCCTTGCGCATATCTTGGCCACTGGAGATGTGACATGTCAGCCCTCAGTGACCTCAAGCGCCACCTGCGCCCCGGACAGGTTTACCGTCGCAAGGATCTCGCGCGCTGGTCTAACGCGGTCGATCGCCATGTACGGCAACTGGTAGAGGAGGGCCGGCTCGAAAAGGTTTCGGCCGGTGTGTACATGATGCCGCGCAAGACCAGATTTGGGGCGGCGCCGGCCAAGCCCGAAAAGCTTGTCGAGACATTCCTCGGCGACGACCGTTTTCTGATGGTCTCGCCCAGCGCCTTCAACGGCCTTGGGGTCGGCACGACGCAACTCTACAACGAGCCAGTCGTCTACAATCGCAAGCGGCATGGGAAGTTCACCCTCGACGGGCGCGTCTATGATTTCCGGATGCGGCCGTCGGTACCCAAGCGGCTATCAAAAGAAGTCCTGCTGGTCGACCTGTTGCACAATCTTGATCGGCTGCCAGAAGACAAATTGGCGGTGCTGCCACGCGCGCTCGAGCGGGCCAAGGAAATGGACCGTTCGCGTCTCGCCAAGGCTGTCCAGGATTTTGGTTCCGCGCGGGCCGAACGCTTGTTGGCGCCTGTTCTCGAACGCGGCTGAAGGCGCGCGAGATGTTGCTGCACGATCAAGAGGATTTTGACGATCTCCTTGCCGTTGTCTCCCGCGAGCAGGCGATCGATCCGGGCTTAGTCGAGAAGGATTATTGGATCATGCACGCCCTCTGGGGCTTGCAGCAGTTGGGATTCACTTTCGAACTCAAAGGCGGAACGTCGCTCTCGAAAGGGCATGGTCTCATCCATCGCTTCTCCGAAGACATCGACATCCTGATCCATCCCGACGTTGAGAACCTGCCGACCGGCAAGAACCAAAACAAGGTCACCCACATCGAGGCCCGCCGTGCCTTCTATGACAGTCTGCCGGCCAAGATTGCGATTGCCGGCTTCGGTGACGTTGAACGTGACGAAGCATTCGATGACCCACGCATGCGAAGCGCCGGGATCCGCCTACGATATACTTCCCGCAACCCACTGCCAGATGGTGTCAAGGATGGGATCCTTCTAGAAGCGGGTTTCGACCAGGTGGCACCCAACCGACCGTGCCTGATCAGTTCATGGGCATATGAAAAAGCGGCAGAAAGCGGTCTCGTCGAGCTAACCGACAACCGGGCGTTCGATGTGCCTTGCTACGAACCCGGCTACACGCTGGTAGAGAAGCTCCAGACGATCTCGACAAAATTCCGACGGCACCTCGATGATGGCAGCATGCCCCAGAATTTCCTCCGCCATTATTATGACGTCTACTGCCTCCTCGGCGATCCCGGCGTTCAGACTTTCATCGGCACCGAAGCCTATGCCGCCCACAAGGACGCGCGCTTCCCCGCCGCCGACAACAAGGTGATCGCCAAAAATCCCGCGTTCAATCTTTCAGATGAAACCATGCGCGGCCGATTCACTGGCGCCTATGCTGCGACGTCCGCGCTCTATTATCGCGGGCAGCCAAGCCTCGATGCTATCCTTGGTCGAATCCAAGAGTTTGCCGATCGCCTGTGAAAGGTCACCGTGTCCCTGGGTCGGTCCGAAACTTGTATGCATTTTTCGGACAAAACGCGTCCGGTCATCCCTGCATTTGCGGTACGTGATTCCAGATTTGGGAGGCTGCGATGCGTACCTTGGTCGCTCGCCCAAGGTCTATACTATTCGATCGCGTAGCCGAGGGCTCGGTATCCGGTTCGCCGCTTTGCCGCCATACGCGCCAGCATTGGAACCGCTTCGTCGACATAATCGACAACGAGAACCTCGGTCTTGCCGGCATGCTGGCGGTGCAGCCGGCCAACATACTGGGCCAGGGTACCTTTCCATGAGATAGGCATCGTCAAGAAGAGCGTGTCCAGCCGCTGATCATCAAATCCCTCTCCGATATACCGTCCAGTCGCCAGAATCAGGCGCTCTTCGTCGTCCGATACGCGCAGAGCGGCTTCCGAAGCCTTGCGCTCGGTCGCTGACATGCCTCCCCGCAGAACGACGAGATTGCGTACAAAACGTGAGAAGCGGCGCTGGAGGTAGTCGAGATGATCCCGCCGCTCGGTCAGAACAACCGGCGATCGCTTCGCTTCGAGCGCCTTTAGAACATCGTCGAAGATCAGATCATTGCGCAGGTCGTCCTGTGCGAGGGCAGCATAGACAGCCGGCATGGAAGGGCGATCCAGAGCAGCCAGCGGTGGCGGCAAGCAGAACGCTGTCCGCCGCTGCCTGGCGCGATGCGCAATGCCCCGCTCAGCGGCCTGCACGCGCGCATCGACGCGATGACGGACGGGGCCACATTGCATGAAGATGATGGGGTGATGACCATCTTTTCGGGCAACGGTTGCCGATAGCCCCAGCACGTATCGCGCCTTTGCCCGTCTTGCCACCAGCTCAAAACTTGCCGCCGAGAGATGATGGCATTCATCGACGACTATATGCCCATAGTCCGCCACCATGTCCGATACCTCGCCCTTGCGCACGAGGCTCTGGATCACCGCGACATCGATGATGCCCGTAGGTTTTCGGCGTCCCCCGCCGACCATGCCGATCTCCTTGGGATCGATGTCTAGGAATGTCCGGAGACGCTCGACCCACTGGGCGAGCAGCTCGCGGCGATGAACGAGAACGAGCGTGTTGCACGCCCGCAGAGCAATGAGCGCAGCCGCCACGACCGTTTTGCCGAACGCGGTCGTGGCGGCCAGCACCCCATAATCATGCGGCGCCAATGCGTCGAACGCCTTCACCTGAGAGCCCTGCAGCGTGCCTCGGAAGCAGACGTCCTTTGAAAATGCGGCGCCGGTGGTCCGTAAGTCTTCCACCACCGCTTCCGCTCCGTGGACACGCAAGAGTTCGACGGTTTCGTCCAGGCAACCCCGTGGCAATCCCACGTGACGCGGATGAAGTTCGGCGCAGGAGATGATCCGGGGCTTGCCAAAGGTCGGCAATCGCATGGCCTGGGAACGGTAGAATTCGGGATTCTGGAAGGCCGCCAGGCGAATGATCCGCGCCGTCATGGCGGGCGGCAATGCGGTGCGGTCAACATAGAGTTGATCAGCGACGACGATGCCGACCTTCTCTGGCAAGGGGGTGTCGATCCGTCCTGGCTCCCGGCGCCGTGATGGTGTCATGCGCCAAGGCTCGTCGGCATCCTCATCGTCGACTGGCATCCGCACGCCCAAAACCATGCCTCGCCTTTCCGCCTCAGTGACCACCTCCGAAGCGCGCTCGGGCCCCAACCGGGGCAATGACGACAAAAATGCCCATTGATCGTCATAGGGGCGAAGATTCTCGTCAATGAAGACGCTGTTGCCGTTCTCGCGCGCCCTTCGCTGCAAGGGCAATGCGATAAGATTGCCAAAGCCGCCGAGCGGCATCGTATCCTGGCTTGGAAAGAGGCGATCGTAGGAAGCGAAACCAATCTCCGGTCGGCGCTCCATCGTCTCGGTTATGATCGCTGCCCCGAGTTGACGGGCGATCCGCGCCGGGATCGGGGCCGCGAAAAAGATCCAGACATGTCCACCATTACCAGATCGTGACCGCTCAAGGGCGGCAGGAATGCCTTTCGCACGGCATGTATCGATCATCGCGAAGGCATCGGCAGCCCAGTCCTCCTTGTCGAAGTCGGCGGTGAGGAACCAGCAGGTTTCGTCGGTGAGCAGCGGGTAGACTCCTGCAACGAAGTCGCCGGCCGCGCGGTGCCGGCCGTCCCCGCCGCGAAGATGCTTGTCGATCACCTCATCCGACACCGGGATGAATGCCTGATGCGGGCACTCACCGCATTTGATCTGCGGCTTGCCACACACCCCTTTTGCCCATTCATTCGCGCACGCAGGAGAATAGCCCGAGCGCCCCGTCTTTCGGTTGTCCCAGCGTGCGGGAAATATATCGGTACGGCCAGCGAAGAGGCCGCGAAAGAGCGCCACTTTTTCCGCCGGAGAGGAGAAAGCCGTTACGGTGGGCTCGTTCGCGCCAAGCACCGGATGCCGATCATTGAACTGGGAAGATATCTGCTGGCGTTCGAGCTTTCGCAGCGCCGCTTCGAGTTCCGCCTGCTCGGCTCCGAGTGCTGCAAGCCGGGTCCGAATATGTTGAATTTGCTCGGTTGTCATGCGGTCGCCATCAATGTTCCCGACTCGACTCTTTTACCGATTCAAACGCCAATTCGCATGCGAAGGTGATTGCGATGATGGCCCGAATGCGCACTTCCTAAAGAAATTGCCGAATCAAATCCCGTTTCGAGCCGCCACAAGTGGTGCGATCTTCCATCGCAGGCGACCGGTCGTCTATCGGCGTCATCCATGACGGTGGAAGCGCGGCGGAGGCAAGTATGAGCGAATATCAATATTATGAATTCCAGGCGGTCGATCGCCCGCTCGACGACACGGATCGCCAGGCGCTCCGGGCAATATCGACACGGGCGCGGATAACCGCGACGAGCTTCACCAATTCCTACGAATGGGGCGACCTGAAGGGCGACCCCGCCGATTTCATGAAACGCTGGTTCGACCTTCATCTCTATTTGGCAAACTGGGGAACACGGCGGTTGATGATCCGATTGCCCAAAAAGCTCGTCGATCAGCGATTTCTCAAGCCGCTTTTGCTCGGGATCGATTGGGCGACGCTGCAGGCTGCTGGCG